>QWCV01000378.1_pt1 | contig 72074 bp, 91 predicted proteins | sample 1972621 | NCBI WGS metagenome assembly QWCV01 (sample SAMN09866699, study PRJNA288562) | Human gut metagenome isolate pre2_stool, whole genome shotgun sequencing... | isolation source: gut | host: Homo sapiens | place: USA: California | reverse complement strand
CCCTTCGACCGACGACGCCTCCAAGCCCGCGGCCGATGACGGCTGGAGTGATTGGGGCGATGATTCCACCGAAGCCGACGACGCCAAGCCTTCGTCCGATGACGGCTGGGGCGATTGGAGCGACTCCGCGGATGAGGGCTCCACCGAGCCCGAGACCCCTTCGGCCGATGACGGCTGGGGCGACGATTCCAAGCCTTCGTCCGATGACGATGGGAACGACGGGACATCCGGCTCCGACGCCCATACCAAGCCCCAGGCCGACGACGGCTGGGATGGCTGGGGCGACGATGGAACGGATGAGGCCACGGCCGACGATGATTCCGCCGACATGGAGGCCTCCGCACCTGACGACGGCTGGGGCGACTGGGGCGATTCCAAAGCCGGGGACAAGACGGCTCCAGCCGCGGCGAAGCCCCCCTCCGGTGGATTCCATTCCGACTGGCGCGACAGAATAGGCGACGACGACGCCGGCGAAGGCGTCTTCGACTGGGACGACGAACCGGGCGGAAATCGGGAATCGGAGGCCACCGACAAGGCCGCGTCCGACGATGGGGAGTCGGATGGAACGGACGACCGGTCCGATGACGACGACTCCAAGGACGACGCCGACGGCGGTTGGGGCGACTGGGGCTCCAAGGAGCCGGAGGACGATCCGGAGGACAAGGCCGACGGCGGGAATCCTCCGGTCTCCGACTGGGAGCGGGACGGCGAGAGGGACGCGGCCCGTCCCCTGCCGCTCAAGCCCATCCTGATCGCCGTGGGCGCGGCCGTCCTCGTCACGGCCTGTGTGTTCGGGATACTGCAGTACCGGCGCGTGGAGGCCCATAAGGCGGCCGTGGAGGCCCATACGGCCGCCTGCAGGATGTTGGAGTCGGACTCGGCCGAATACCGGCGTCTAAGACGCGAATTGGCCGACCTGAAAATCAAGGTGGACGAGCCCAAGACGCCCGACTGCTCCCAATCCACCACCGACGCGATAAGGAAAGCGGATAAAGCGCTTGGAGTCAAGGCCCTGACGAAGCGTCTGGCGGACGCCACCACCGCCGCCTGGAGGCGCGACGGCAAGGCCGCCATCGACAAGGCCGTGGCCGCCTCCCCCGACGCCTCCAAGTCCACGCTGGACGCGCTGAAAGCCCTCACAGACCGGACGCCGAAGGACACCAGGGACCGCAAGGCGCTGGACGCCGAATTGAAGTCCCTGTCCGACAAGGCCGCCGCCGAGCAGGGAAAGGCCGACGAAAGAAAGGCCGCGGAGAAAGCCAAGGCCGACAAGGAGGCCGCGGACAAGGCCGCCGCCGAGAAGGCCAAGGCCGACGAGGAGGCCCGCAAGGCCGCCGAGGAGCAGGCACGCCGGCAGGCGGAGGCCCAGGCGCAGCCCCAACAGCAGACCCAACGCCGGTATGCGCCGTCATACACACCCCAACGCACCTACACGCCCCAACGGCAGCCCCAACGCCAGCAGACCCCGACCCCGGCACCCACCCCCGCCCCGACTCCGGCACCCGCGCAGAACCAGGGCAACACCGGCGCGGAGATGTAGTCGGGGCGCATAGCCTCCCCAAAACGGACAAGGAGGCCAATCATGGCGCAGGACAGAAACGGGAACAACCACAAGGCGGCGGGCCGCCCCGACGGCGGCCAATTCGACCGCAAGGCCGGACAGGGCGCGGACGACGACCTTGCCGCCGGGGACGGCCGACTGCCGACGCCCACGGCCGACGAGCTAAGCCGGGTGGCCGACGCCATCGGCACGGACGCGGACGCGCTCATGCTCCAGCTGCCCGACGGCACCGTGGCCGGCTGCTACCGCACCGACGGGCCGATCAAAGGGCCGCTGCCGGACGGCTGGCATGTCTACGACACCATGGAATCCGACGAGGGATGGGACGAGGACGAGGACGATTGGACCGACCTTGCCGCGCCGACCATCACCATCGACGACCAGCCGGTCGCCCATATCGTCAACCAAGGGCCGAGACTGGTCACGCGGCACGACCTGTCCGGAGTGGACTGCGGGTTCGACGAGGATCACTGGTGGATGGATGGCCACACGCTCGGCGGCGATCTGGAGCTGGTCCGCAACGAGTCCGAATGGCGCGGCTCCATCGCCGCGGACTGCGGGCTCGACCCGGACGATCTGGACGACCCGGACGTCTTCAACGAGGCGGCCGTCGACTTCCTGATGGCCGACTCGGAGAAGGCCGCGGACGGGGCCGCCTACTCCCCCGGCGTGTCCTCCCAACTGTTGCGCATGTCCCAACGGCTCTATGTCAAGGACATGGACCGCGACTTCCATGTCCCCATGCCCGCGGACCACGACGGTCTCGAACGTCTGACCGGAGGCAGGGGCCTGGACGATCCAGAGATCCGCGAGGCGGCCGAGTGCGGCGGCTTCAGGCCGGGCGACCGGTATGTCATGTTCAACGCGGACGGCGATCTGGTCGGACTCAACGACGAGCAGGCACGGCAGGCCGCATGGACGAGCCGCCGCGCCATCCTCCAGGCCGCCCGCCATGACGCCACGCCAGGGGATGCGCGCATACTGCATGAAAGCCTGCGCACCGACCGCGACTGGACCGCCTGGGACGATTGGGACAGGCCCGACGACCGCGAAAGCCTGCACTGAAAGACGGGGAAAGGCCTCCGGAGGACGACTCCGGAGGCCTTTCCCCGTCTTCGGGGCCTCATGCCTCGTCGAACGAGTCCAGCACGTCCTTGACGATGCCATACGCCTTGGCGACCGTGGCCCTGGCATCCTTGACGGCCTTGTCGGCACGCGCCTCGCGCTCGGTCATGGCCTTGTCATGGGCGGCCAGCTCCCCATGCAGCGCCTTGCGCGTGCGCTCCGCCTCCGCATGGGCCTCGTCCATGGCCTTCGCCGCCTTGGCCCGGACCTCCTCCGCGGACCTTTCCGCGTCGGCGCGGATGCGCTCCGCCTCCGCTTTGGCATCCTCCACGGCCTTCGCCGCGTCCGCCCTCATGGAGTCGGCCTCCCCGGCCGCGTCGGCGCGGATGCGGTCCGCCTGGGCGCGGGCCGCCTTGACGAGGTTCTCGCCCGCCTCGCCGACCGTGCGCCATGGATTCTCCAACTGGCCGCGGTATCCGTCGCGCTCGCGCTCGACGGCCCTCCGGCGCTCCTCGGCCGCGCCTAGACGGCGCTGCAGGTCCTCGACCAGCGCGCGGGTGTTCTCGCATACCGCGGACAGGGCCGCATTGTCGCGTTCCAGATCGGCGGTCCGCTTGTCGGCGGCGGCCAGCGCCTGGTCCACGTCCTCGCGGCGGTAGCCGTTCAGCGCCGGCCTCAGCGTGCGATGCGGCGCGGGCGCCGCGACCGCGCGCGCCTGGCGCTCCAGATCCTTGCCCGTGATGTCCATGGCGATCGTCTCGTCGTCCAAAATGGTCCTCCATTCGTTGCGGTCCGTATTCCTACGGTCCTATGCGTCAGAGCACAAAATCGTCGCCGAAGGACAGGTCCTCCTCGATGGCCTCCTCGGCGGGCTCGTCCACCGCGCCGACGACATCCGGCCTGACTGGCATGTGGTCGGACAGGTCGATGGGCTCGGCGGCCGGAATTCCCTTCGCGTTGGCGACCAGATCGTCGCCCATGCCGCTCCACCAGCACTGCACCATGTCGAGGCCGCCGCCCATCGGCTCGTACAGGCCGCGGCCTTTCGGCATGGAGCCGGCCTGGCGGAGCATCCTGTTGGCCTCCCTGACGTGCGCGGTGCTGATGTTGCCGGCCGTCTCGCCGTTGCCGAGGAACACGCGGCCGAGCATCTCCTTGCAGGTGGAGGCGGCGGGCAGCGCGTCCAATGAGCCGGCCTTCAGCTGCTGGGCGCCCAGCAGGACGGCGATGCCGGCCGAACGGGCCTGGGTCAGCAGATGGCTGAGCCTCAGGCCGATGTTGTGACGCAGGCCGTTGCGCCATTTGAGCATGATGTTCGCGTTCTCCAGCTCCGGATCGTCGTTCGGGTTCGGCAGCGGCCTCTCGTCCTCGCCCAGCAGGCTGTTCGTCTCGTCGATGAACAGCAGGAGCGGCTTGGGCCGTACGTCGTCGGGCAGGGTGGTGAAGTCGCCGCCGCCGTTCTCCTTGATGAGCCGGGCGCGGCGCTTCATCTCGCCCTCCGCCCACTGGAGGAGCGCGTAGCAGCCCTCCAGCGAGTCCTCGAACGCGATGAGCCTGTCGCGGATGGGCCTGAAGTCGTTCGCGCCCTTGCTTGGGTCGGTGACGGCGACCTGCCAGCCGAGCCTGAGCATGGCGAGCGCGCAGGTGACGGACACGGAGCTTTTGCCGGAGCCGGTCGTGCCGGACGCCAGGAGATGCGGCGTCTTCGACACGTCCCATATGGCGGGCGAGCCGTCGTCCTTGAGTCCGAACGGCACGCGGCGCGGATGCGACGGGTCCAATTGGCTCCAGTCGGAGAGGAGCCTGTCGGGCAGCGGGTCGCGTTCGGCGAGCAGCAGGCCGAAGCGGCCGGGCGCGTCCACGTCGAACGGCTTCATGTAGCCGTAGCCGGCGGCGTCCATGAACGTGGACGTGGCCGCGTCGGCCTTGTCCATGGACAGGCCGGCGGGCAGGGTGAACACGGCGCGGACCATGCCGTTGGGGCCGGGGCCCAGCTCGGCGGTCTCCACGGAGCGGCCGTCGCGGGAGACGGCGCCCGCCTGCGCCCAGCATTGGGAGAGCCGCAGGGTCATGGCCTTGCCGTACAGACGGCCGGACCGCCAGTCGGAGACGTCCGGCGGTATCCTGTCGCCGGCCCACAGGACCACGTGGCTGTCGTCGATCCACTCCCAGAGCGCCACGTCGGCGCCGGCCAACGCCCTCACATGGTTCTCGCCCTTGCGGGCGTCCGCGGCGGTCACCCCGCCGAACAGCTCCACGTCGACGCGCCAGAGCGTGCCGCATCCGTCCTTGAGGCATTGGCGCGGGTCGGACACGAACGCGGGCCTCTTCAATGTGTTGGCGAAGGCGCGGGAGACGAGCACGCGGGCGAGGAGGCGTTCGGCGGGGCCGGAGCCGTCCAGGTCGCGCAGGGCGTCGGGCATGGACATGTTGCCGGCGCGGCCGGCATGCACGTAGTCGAGGATGCGCCGCGACCAGCCGTTGCCGCTGCGCGTGGGGAGGATGTCGGCGACGAGGCTGTCGCCGAACACGGGCCGGAAGTCGGCCTTCATCCATGCGGTCACGTCGGAGCCGTCCCCGCCCAGCGTCATGGGCAGACGGGTCAGGGACCAGCCGCGTTCGGCCCGGTAGGTCGCCTCGTCCGTGTAGCGGAGGGTGACGGGCGGGCTGAGCTTGAACGCGGACGCGGCGGTCGACCATTTCGCCTTCTCGCTTTTGGTGCGCTGCAGGACCTCCATGTAGGCGGCCATGGAGCGGTCGTCGCGCGGCGTCTGGGCCTTGGGCCAGCGCAGCCGCGCGCACGCCTTCTCGTCGAACTCCATGGTCCGCCAGTCGTCGTCGACGGCGATCCAGCCGTGGCCGGACGGGTCGACGAGGATGACAAGGCCGGCGGCGCCCATCCAGTCGCCGAACTTCGGGTCGGCGGAGCCCTTCAGCCAGTCGCCGTCGATGTTGGACCAGTCGGCGTTGGTGCCGTTCAGGTCGAAGGAACGGCAGGAGACGTGGCCGTCGCGCGTGGCGGCGGCCTTGAGCCCGGACACCTTGCCCGGGGTGGCGCTGTAGCAGGCGCCGACGCGGACCTCGTCGATGATCATGCGGGCGGCCAGTCCGGTCTCGTCGTCCATGAGCGCCCCCAGGTCGGGCATGTCGGTGGTGGCGACGGCGACGGCGACGCGGCGCTCGTCCATGCCGTCCAGCGCGAAGCCGACGTCGAGTCCGTCGGCCTGGGCCTGCGGGGCGAAGGCGAGCGTGGTGGCCTGCGTGGCCCATTCGCGCGCGCCGGACGGCGTGGTCATGGTGAACAGCCATTCGCCGTTGGCGCCCTTCTTGGTGTCCATGACGGAGCCGGGACGGCCCTTGGTGACGGCCTTGTCCATGCCCTCCGCCCATTTCCAGACGAGTCCGGCGGCCTGGTAGTCCAGGTCGGCCTGCCGTCTGGCGGCCTTGTGGGCGCGGCGCATGGGGATGGCGGACATGAGGAGCGCGGGCGCGAACGCCAGCGGGACAAGTCCGGTGAGCGCGGCGGCGATGACGCCGACGGGGATGGCGGGAAGCATGCATTTGAGGATGGCGGGGACCTGCTTCCTGGCCCATTTGGTCCGCCTCTGGCGGATGCCGCGGTCGCGGCCCTCGGCGGTGAGGGTCCTGTCACGCCGCTCGGCCCAGAACGCCTGGAGCCAGATGTAGGCGCCGAGGAACTGGAGGATGCCGGCCCAGCCGCGCACGGGCAGGCAGGAGAGGCATGCGAGGCCGGCGGATACGGCGGCGTCGGCCGACGTGGGCAGCAGGACGTTCGGGTCGGACAGCCAGTTTCTGGCACGCCTGTAGGAGGCGTCGCCCTTCAAATCGGTGGGTCTGGCGCGTCCCCACGGGTCCTTCGCATCGTATTCGACGCCGCGGGCGGCCAGCCGGGCGATCAGGCAGCAGACCGGCAGGGCCATGGCCCCCGGGCATCCGAACGCGGTGGCGATGACGGCGATGGGCCATGCCACCGCGCGGATAAGCCCCTGCATCGGCGTGGGCGGCGTCTTCGATTTCGATCCCTTGTAGGTTCCCTTGGCCATGCGGGGAGGCTATGCGCCGGGCATAGCCGGATGGCATCCAAACACCCACCAGGGAAAGGAGAACCCGATCATGGTCATGGATGCGAAAGGCAACAGCCACAAGGCGGCCGGAAGGCCCGACGGAGGACAGTTCGACGCGAAGGCCGGGCAGGGCTCGGACGACGATCTGGATTTCGGCGCCATCGACTCGCGCGTGGCGGACGTCATGCCGGATCTGACGGAGGATGAGCGCAGACGCGCCATCCTTGCCATTCTGGGACGCGAGGAGGCCGAACCGGAGACGATGGTCGACGAGGACGGCGTCAAGAGGCCGCCGACGCCGCCCTCGTCGCCGGCCGTCTCCCCCTCCGCGCCGGGAGGCGACGACGACACCAAGGCGTACTCCGCCGATGAGACGCGCGACCTGCTCTCCCGTGCCGCCGGAATCGAGATAGGCCCCGACGGCGTGCGGCTGACCGACAAGGACGGCGGGACGCTGCTCGACGAGGCGGACGGACGGCATCTGGACTACCGCACGGCGAGGCGCGATCCCGCCATGAGGCGGGCCGTGAGGGCCGTCTACCGCGGCGACCTGTCCGGCATGCCGGCCGCCCAACGCAGGTCGGCGATGCGCCAGGCGTGGCGCCTGTCCGGCCCGTACGACCGCCGTCGCGCCATCGACACGAGCCCGAACCGCCGGTACATCCCGTCCGGCTCCATCGCCCGCAGCCTCAAAAGGCGGCGCGACAGGGAGGGCGCGGCCCGTCTGCTCTGCGACCTGTACTACGAGGACGCGGGCGCCGCCGGAAACGTCATCCGCGCCGGATACCCGGACGACAAGAGGTCCGCGTTCGTCTTCATGAACCGGACGAAGGTCCAGCGCTACGACAAGGACGTGTTCGACAAGAAGAAGGACAAGGACGGCAATCCGGTGCTTCTGCACAGGAAGGGCGACGCCATCGTCGGCGACTACGTGTCCGCCCGCACGGGCAGGCCGGTCCACGGCCCGCTGCCGAATCCGAAGGGCGCCGCGGCCCGCTCCTACCTGTCGATGATCTGGAAGCCGACCAACGGCGTCCCGTCCGAACAGGACGTCAGGGACGTGTGCGACGTGTTCCGCGCATGCGACGACGACCCGGAGACGCAGGCGCGGATGATGTGGGACATGTGCTACGGCACCGGCGCGGCCACGAACCCGGACGGCGACGTGGAGTTCGCCAAGAGGATCCTTGGCGGCCGCAAGGCCCATAAGCGCGGCGTCGGACTGCTCAACCGGTTCAGCGCCGGCAAGGGGCAGGGCAACGCCGCCCGCATGGTCGCCTACCAGAAGCCGATGACCACGGAGGCGGCCCGCATCTTCCTCGGGATGGAGCCGGGAGACGGACGCCGCGCCAACACCGGCTACACCCGCCGCAAGCGCGGCAAGGACGGACGGATGCATGACGTCAGGCCCGCGCGTCTGACGGAGATGCGCAACTTCATCCACTCCGTCTACGAGATCTGACCGAAGAAAAGCGAAAGGCCGCCCCGCGGCCCAGGCCGGAACCACCATCGTGGTCCTGTATCCGGCTTGGGGCCGCGGGGCGGCCTTCCTTGCGTCTCCGGGGAGGGTCAGTCCTCCTCGGTCCAGTCCTCCTCATAGCGCCACTGGCGGCTGACCACCTCGTAGCCCTCGTCGAGGACCGGACCGTCGGCGCCCTCATGGGCGACGCCGTCCAGCTCGGCCAGATTGAGCGCAAGCGCCTCGGTGTCAAGCCAGGAGGCGTTGTCCTCGTCGTCCTCCCAAGAGACGTAACGGCCGTCAAGGTCGTCGTCCCACAGGTATGCCTGATCGGCGATGCGGCGGATCGCGTACTCGATGTTGCTGTCTGCCATTGTTCCCTGCGTTTCCTTTCGCGTGAAACGGTCCCCGTCCGTCGCCGGACGGGGTTTGGTCCTTGTGTCTATGCGGGCCCCATGCGTCCTCTACCGGATGAGGTTCCTTGCGGCGATGAGGGCGCGCGCGGCGGCGCGTCCGGCCCGTCCGATGCGGTCGGCGGGGGTTCCGTCCGCGGGCATGAGCCTGCCGATGGCCTCGTCGGCGTCACGCGCGAGCGGCGAGTCGAGCCAGCGGAGCAGGGCGTCCGTGTCCGGGCGTCCGTCCGCCAGTCCCGCCACGTCGGGCGCGTTCGGCCCCCATGCGGCGCGGCTGGCGGCCCATCCGGCGCGGATGAGCGCAAGTAGTGCGGCATCCGGGTCGTCGGGGCCGATGGCGTAGGCTTCGGCCGCCATGATGGTGAGCCGGGTGAAGCCGTAGCCCGCCGAGTTGACGGCGCCTTCCGAGAGCACGCTCGGGTCGTACGCCCTGCCGCGCGCCATGCGGCGCGTCGGGGCCTTCGCCTCCGGCTTGGCCTCGGCCTGTGGCGCGGGCCTGGCCTCCGGCTCCACGGCCCATGGGGCGTCCCCGCCGTCCGTGGAGCCGAGCGCGGCCTTGGCCGGCATCGGCGTGGCCCACGGGTCGACGTCGTCCGACGGGTCGGGCCTGGCCTCCCTCTTCGGCTCGTCCCCCATGCCCCAGCGGGCGGCGGCCTCCCTGCCCTCGGGCGTGTCCCACGGGTCGGGGCCTTTGGTCCACGGCCCGGGCGGCGGCAGCGTCGCCTTTTTCGGCTTCGGGGCCGTGTCCAGCATGTCAAGCAGATCCATGTCATCCTCCTTGTCCTCGCCCTGTCCGCATGCGTCCGGAAGCATGCCGGCAAGCGGATCGCCGGCCGGGCGTCCGTCCGCGACGCGCAGACGCGGGTCGGCCGGGTCGATGCCGCGCGCGGCGGCGCGGCGGGCCTTGTCGCCTCTCGCGGGCGACGCCAGCGGGCAGGCGCGGGCCAATGGGCACCATGGGCACAGGTAGGACGGCGTCATGGCGTAGGAGCCGGCGTCCGCGTCGCGGCGCATGCCGTCCCAGCGGGAGCGCATCAGCGTTCCGGTGGCCTCCATGGCGTCGTCGGACAGGTCGGCCATGTGATGGACGCGATGCTCGACATACACGTCGCGCGCGTCCGTGACCCGGATGTCCTGCGTGGCCAGCAGGGCCTTGTAGACGCGCAGCTGGTTCTGATGGCTCTCCGCCTTCGGGGAGCCCAATTCCGGCAGCTTCCCCGTCTTCCAGTCGACGACGCGGCCGCTTTCGTCGCGGTAGTCGACGCTTCCGGTCATGGGTATGCCCCACACCTCCGCGTCGATGCGCTGCTCGGCGGCCGCGGGACGGAGCATGTCCCCGTCGAACACGTCGGTCAGACGGAAGCCGTTGAGCCGGTTGGCGGCGAGCCGCGCCCAGTCCTCGTCCGTCGCGGGGCTCCCGTTCGGGGCCTTGACGCCGGCCGGGATGGGGTCGCCCTTCCATCTGTTGGCGGGAAGCAGATTGCGCTCCCGCTCCATGGCGATGGCGCGGCGCGCCAGCGGCAGCCATGCGGGGTCCGTCGCGGACGGCGTGGAGACGGCCAGCTCCAGCGTGGCGTGCGCGATGGAGCCGACCGTCAGCGGATCGTCCCATTCGGGCGTCTCCCGCCAAAGGCGGCCGAACGCCCACTGGGCCGGGCAATGCCCGTACGTGTCCAGCGACGAGTAGGAGGCGTGCCGCGGCGGGCGGACGTCATGGGTGATGAGCCGGCCCCCCACGGGGTCGAGCGTGGCTTCGAAATCCTTCATGGGCTAGGCCATGCGTCCCGGACGCCAGTAGGCGTCCAGCACCTCCCAGAGCCGCATGTAGCGGGCGCCGCCGATGACCAGCCCGCCGGACGAGCCGGCCGGGATGCGCAGTCCGGCGTTGAGCCCGTGGAGCTCGCGGTCGCACAACGGCGTGCCGAGAAGCCGGAGGGCGGGATTGCGCCGACGCGCCCGCTCCACCGCCGCCACGTCGTACAGGCCGTCGGGACGGCGGCGGAGCAGGCCGTGGGAGACGAGTCCGGACAGGAACGGCTCGGGGCAGTCGAGCATGGCGGCCGTCTGGGTCGGGCCGATGGCCCCCGGCCTCATCACGCGAGGTCCTCCAGGGCGGCGTGGTCGAGCAGGCCGGCGGTCTCGGAGAGCGCCTGCGCCAGATCCATGGCGTTGGTGGTGGACAGCCTCTCCCTCAGGTCCGGGTTCAGGGCGGACGCGAGGCGTGCGGCGTCTCGCAGCGCGGCCTTGTCCTTCTGCCCGGCGGCCAGCAGCCCGATGGCGCGCGCCGACTCGGACTCCTCGTCGGCCGCGTCCAGCAGCAGGCGGGCGGGGGCGGCGATGCGGCCGTCCAGCAGCGCGCACGTCAGGTCGGCGTCGTCGCTCCTGCCGGTCAGCTCCTCCAGCACGCCGCGCACGGAGTCGACGCGGGCCCGCGCCTCCAGGATCTCGCGGACCTGGGCGGCGTTGGCATGGCCCTTCGCCTTCGCCTTGTGCGCCTTCGGACGGGGCTTCGGCTCCGTCCGCGGCTCCTCCGGCTGGGGCGCGGGCTGCGGCTCCGGCGCCGGCTGCGCGTTCCACCGGTCTCCGTTGTTCCATTGATCCTCACCGAACATATACGGTTCCTTTCCGTCTTGGGGATGCTTGCATGTGGCGCCTATGCGGCGGCTCCACGGGGTTTTCCGCCCGCATAGGCGGAGGTATGGCTAAGGGAAAGAGGCACACCGCCACGGCGTTCGTGACCGGCGGCTCGGGCGGCGTGGGCAAAAGCTTCACGGCGCGCGCGCTGGCGCAGGCGCTCGGCTCGCATGGATATGTGACCCTGCTGGTCGACGGCAATCCGGGCCAGCAGTCCCAGCGCGCCTTCCTTGGCGTCGACTGGAGCCGCGGCATCGAGGACGTGGGCATCTCCGGCGCGATGGCCAGCGTCCTGCGGCCCCGGGAGGTCAAGGCCGCCTTCGGCTTCCTTCCCGGCCCCATGGCCCCGCAGGATCCCGACCTGCTTGACAGGTACGGCGACGCGCTCGTCCGCCTGGAGGGCTCCTGCGACTTCATCATCGTCGACTCCGACCGTCTGGACGGCACCCAATGGGACGATCCCGACACGTTCGCCGGCGGCCTCATCCGTCCGCTGGTGGAGAAGGCGGGCGCCAGGCTCGTGTTCCGCGTCGGGCAGTCGGGCAGCCAGCTGGACGACGGCATGGCCGCATTGAGCGCCGTCGGCATGCCCGAACGCACCATCGTCGCCGCCCAATGCGCGGGCGGCAGGAAGCCGCGCCCCGACCGCCAGTGGCGGGACATGCTCGACGGGCTCGCCGCATACGCGGGCACCGACGTGTGGACCGGGGAGTCGGCCCGCATCGTCGACACGGGCCTCCGCGGCTTCGAACCGGGCTCCGAGCCTGACTGGCTCGTCCGCACGGCCGTCTGGCTGGGCGCCGACAAGTCCAGGTTCCACAAGGAGAGGAAGGGCGGCCTATGGGGACGCCGGACCCGCTGACCGGCCATGAGGCCAGACTGGCGGCCGACCGCCGCCGCGCCGCCATGCTGCTCCGGCTCCGCCGCCAGTCCGAGACGGACGGGCGGGAATGCCTGCCCATGCTCATCGACGCCTGCTGCAAGGATCCGGCGATGCTCTCCCTGCATGTATGGGCGGTCGACCAGGCCATCTTCGGCACCGGCCGCATCCGCGCCGGACGGCACATCGAGACGGCGGCCGCATGGTGCGGGCACCGCATCGGAAGCCCATGGACGGTCGACATGGGCTGGCTTCTCGACGGGCGCACCGGAGGCTCCAGGCTCGCCGCCTGGACCTACGCCATCGCATTGGACAACGGATTCCGCCCCTCCGGGCCCGACCCGTACCATTCCTAGCCCACCGCCAGACGGGCGGCCGCGGTGCCCAGACGGCACCACACGGCCCATTCCACACATCCGAGCCTCCGGGCCTCGCGGGACACGGCGCGCCGGAGCGGGGCCACGTCGCGCGGGTCGGACGACATCTGCGTGGCCTCGTACAGTCCGGCCACATCCGCCATATCGGGCAGCATGCGGGGAAGCACGCCCTTGAGCCGCCGGGACACCGGCTGGAGCAGCAGCGCGGCGCACACGCCCGAATCAAGGCCATCCAGCGTGCGATGCCACCAGCCCATGGTCCGGGCGCGCTCCGCCATGGCTTCCGCTCCCGAGTCGGTGAGGATGCGGGTGAGGAGCCTGCGGTCCGCGCCTATGGGACGGGGCACCGTCAGGCCGGGGACCGTGTCGAACGGACCTCCCGGCTCCGTGCCCGCATTGAGCGGCGTGGACGCCTTGTCGTCCCAGACCGGGTTGTAGCCATCCTCGTCCTCGAAGCGGCTGGCGGACAGCTCGTGGGCCGAGTGGAGGACGCGGCGCGCGTTGGTGCGCGCCACCGTGTAGGCCAGCTGGCGCACCCAGCCGGAGAAGCTGGACTCCTCCCGCGGATTCCACAGGCCGTCCCAATTCCATTGGCCGGTCTTCGAGCCCAGGCCGACGCCGATGATCTTCTCCGCGATCTTCGTCGTCGTGTACTCGGTCATCGCCTCCCACTGGTCGCGCGACGGGAAGACGCGGCGGAGCCGGCCGCCCACGAGGCCGGACTCGACCATCATGGCCGCGACGCGGCATCTCTGCGGGGAGCCGAACTCCACCGCCTTGTCGTCCCATCGGATGGCGCGGACGCGCCTGTCCAGCTCGTCCCTGTCCTCGATGCTAGGATTCCCACTCATATCCCAGCCCCATGCGTCACAGGAGGATCGGCACGATCAGCTGCTCGTCGCGCATGTCGAATCCGTCCGGCGCGTCCGGGCATGCGAGCAGGACCGGCCTGTACCTGCCATTGGACCTCAGGGCGACGTACATGGTCACACGGTCGCCGTAGAGGGCGCCGCAGGCGTTGGCGACGTAGCGCGCGTCCAGGCGCAGGCGGCGGCCCGCGCCCTCCACATGCCCGTCGACCACGGGGCCGGACACCTCGGCGGAGACGGTCTGGCGGGCGCCCGAACCGGACTCGGCGTCGTCGAGGCCCAGCGTGATGGAGTCGTCCCCGACGGCCAGCGCCAGGGTGACGGTCTCGCCGCCGGAGAACTTCACGGCCTTCACTCGGCGGGCGGCCTCGAGCAGCTCGGCGCGGTCCATGGTGAGGGTCAGCGGCGCGTCCTTGGATGGCCAGATGGCCGCCAGCACCGGGGCCTGCCCCTCGACCATCGGAGTGGCGTCCGTGTAGACGGGGCCGGCGATGGCGAACATGCGGCCGGTGGCGCCGATGCGGTCCGCGCCCTCCGCGTTGGCCTTGAGCCATGCGGCCGGGACCAGCGCGTCCATGTCGGCGGAGCCGTCGGCGCGGGCGGTGGCCGCCACGTACCGGTTGGTGGCCGACAGTTCGATGGAGCCGTCCGATCCGCGGACGCGGACGGCGGACAGCACGGGATTGTTGGAGCCCTTGTCGGCGGCGTGGACGACGGCGCCGACCGCGCGGGCGAGCCCGCCGTCGGCGATGGAGGCCCACTCCTCCGGCAGGTCGGGCACGTTCGGCTCGGCGGCCGGGTCGTCGATGAGCGGCAGCTCCATGACGATGCCGCGGCAGTCCAGACGGAGCTTCGAGTCGGCGGTCTCGACGTTGAGCTCCTCGGACGGCATGACGGCGGCGACGGAGGAAAGCCAGAAGCCGTTGACCACGGCGGAGCCGTCCTCCACGGTCTCGGCGTCCAGATCGGCGCGGGAGTAGTACTGGCCGTCCGCGTCCAGACGCAGGCCGTCGCCGGTGGCGGCCAGACGGACCGCCTGCCGCTGTCCGGCGATCAGGGTCTTGGACACATGGGCCACGGCCTTGGCGAAAGCCAGGCCGTCGATGATGGTCCTCATTTCGGGGAGCCTCCTATCCGGCCCCGGCAGCCCGGGGCCATCGATTTCCGTATCGTCCCCCGGCCTCATGCGTCAAGCGGCACGGGCGGCCTCCGGGTCGCCGTCGAACCATGGGACGGACAGCACCATCGGCGGCAGGGACGCGCCGTCGGAGCCGACCGTGGAGCAGGCGATGACGTGGGGACCGAGCGTCTTGACGGCCCGCAGGTCCAGTCCGATGGCGTCGGCGGCGATGGACGCGGACGCGGGGGCGCGAAGCACGTAGCAGCAGACGGTCATGAAGCCCAGGAACGACGCCTGGAGGCGCGTGTCCAATTGGAGCGGGTTCTGCGTGCCGACGAACGCCTCCACGCCGAACGCGCGGCCCTTCTCGCGGAGCCATTCCATGGCCTGCGCGCCGGATCCGCCGTCCGTGCCGTCCGAGCCGGTCACGTCCGTCAGCTCGTCGACGAACAGGTCGAGGCGGCGGCCCCGGGCCTGCCAGCCGGCGCAGGAGCGCTCGATCTCGAAGCGGAGGCCCTGGAAGAGGAGGGCGCCGACCAGGCGGCGGGTCTGCTCGGGCATCGCGTCGTGGGCGCCCCTCTCGGCGGCGCCGATGTTGATGGCGAAGCGGCCGCCGTGGGACAGGATCGCATGCCAGGAGACGACGCGGCGGCCGGGCCGGACGAGCCGCGGGCATTGATTGAGGATGTCCATCTTGTTCATCGGGGCGGAGAGCTGCTCGGCCAAACGGCCGTCGGCTATCTTCGGACGCCCCGAGTCGGTCCGGCCGCCGTGGAGGCGCTCGATGGCGGCGTCCACGTCCGCGTCGCCCAGCATGTTCGCGGCATGCCCCATGAGGCGGGCGGCGCCGATGCCGTCGCATCCTAGGAGCAGGCCGGCGGCGTCGGCCCAGGTGCGCGGGACGCGGCATCCGGCGGCGCGGCACCTGTCCTCCCAGCCGTCGGAGCCCATGAGGGTCAGGGCGGCGAACACGGCGTCGCGGATCTGGATGCGGCTGCGCGGGCCTATCTGGTTGGGGCCCAGCGCCTGGCGCATGAGGTCGGCGAAGCGCACGGCCCTCTCGGACGGGGTTCCGGAGCCCAGCAGGTCGATCATCGGGGTGGACGGGTCCATGCAGTCGACGACGCGCAGGCCGGGCGCGACGCGGCGGAGGATCGGGATGGAGTCGGCGCCCTTCGACTCGAACATGACCATCACGTCGTCGGGCTTCAGCGTGCGGGCGACGTGGGTGGCGATGCCGTGCATGCTGTTCGACTTGCCGCCGCCCGGCTCGCCCAGCAGGGCGACGCCGCCGTAGAGGGCCGTGGACGACAGGCGGACGGGGCGGGACTCGCGGTCGTATCCGACCAGCGGGCCGTCCGTGTCCTCGAGCACATGCGGACGGAGGGTCAGCGGCGTGCTCGCCGCCTCGCTGTCCGCCGGAGGCATGGCGCAGGCCGCCAGCGCGCCGGCCGGCAGGGGGAACGTGGAGCGCTGGAAGGCGTACGCGTGGATGCGGCGGCGTTTGTCGCCGAACGTGGGCTCGTCGCCCATGGAGCGGGTCTTCAGGTCGGACGAGCGGGCGACGCGGGTGCGGGCCGTCCACCAACGATGCCGGGGACGCGCCGTCAGGTCCGCGTCCGGTCCCATGGACGCCTTGCGCCACACGGCCCAGCCGAGGACCGGAAGTCCGGACAGGGCGGTCCACCACGGCAACGGGACCGCCAGCGCGACAAGGAGGAGCTCGAGAAGGATGGAGAGGAGGACGGCGCCCAGGCCGGGATGGCTGGGATGGGCCGCCAGGTTCGTGAACCCCAGGTCCAAGGCGGCGGCGGCCTGCTTGGCCGCGTCCTGGCTTTCGCGCATGTCGGGCGTGGCGGCCATGATGCGGGCGGCGGACACGCCCGTGCGGCGCAGCTTGGAGGAGTCGGGCTGCGTGTTGAACTCGTCGGCCAGCCAGTCGGTGAGCCTGTCGTCCTCCCAATGCCCGATGCGGCGCACGTTGAGGGCGATAAGGCCGTTCTCCGGCGGGGAGAGCCTCAGGTCGCCGCCGCCGGACTCGTCGTCCTGCGCGGTCCGGTTCAGCGTGGCTCCGGAGGGCACGTAGGCGTGCGCCCACTTGAGCGGCTCGGAGAGGATCTCCGGCGTGTCCGATTCGGCGGCCGTGGACCCGCAGGCGCGGGCGAGCCGGTCGACGGCGGCGCGGCCGTACCGGTCCGCGACGAACACCCAGCGGCGCTGCAGGGTGGCGACGATGAGACACCCCTCGTCCCAGGTGGGCGGGTCGGTGATGTTGGGCCTGTCGCAGAGGCCCAGCGCGCCGGCGGCACGCTGGGCCCGTTTGAGGAATTCGGTCTGGTCCCCGGCCATGCCGGGGGCTGGAGTCAGTTCATACCACATGCGGCATTGCTATGCCTCCGGTTCGATGAGGTCGACGAGCCTGTCGCGGCCGTCGCCCGCGAACGCCCTGCCCCAGCGCTCCTCCAGCGTCTCGGGGGCATCCGGCTCCGCCGGGGCCTCCGGCTCGATCTCCGGCTTGGACTCCAATCCCCGCGTCGGCTCGCTCTCCGGCTCCGGTTCGGGCGTCGGCACGGGGACGGGTGTGGAGAAGTCCGGATGCCGGCGCGCCGCCCCGGACTCCGCCGGCGCCTCGGGGGCCGGAGCCGGGTCGTCCGCATCCCGCGGGACTTCGGATGAGGTCACAGGGATCGTCTCCACGGCCCCGGCGACCGGCTCCGGCTCCGGCCCGGCCTCCACCGGCGCCTTGGGGGCCGGGTCATCCATGTCCCGCGGGACATCGGGGACGGCCCCGGCGGCCGGTTCCGGCCCGTCCATGTCGAAGCTGCGGGACGCGGCCCGCACGATCATGTGGCTGGTGGCGAGCAGGGCGACGGGCGGCATGGTCATGAGCAGGCTCGCGCCCCAGTCGGGCAGGAGCAGTCCATTCGTCTCCACCGGATGCGCATGGAGGGCGTTGCCGACCAGCGACACGGCGGAGAACACGAGCAGCATGGCCCACGGATACGCCTGCCCCAGCCCGCGCGTCTTGAACACCCATGTGGCCCATGTGAAGGCCAGCACCGGCGCGTCGATGATGAGCGGGAACATCCACGAGAGCCCGGGCTGCACGCCGCATGCCACGGCAAGCGTGCGGAGCGCGTCGAAGCTCAATATGAAGGCCATGAGCGCGATGGCGACGGTCAGCGCCATCAGCGGCCACAGCGGGGCCTGCCTGCGCCTCACTCGTCCACCAGCGTCATCTCGGCCCATGCGGCGTTCGCGGCGTGGGCGATGGACAGCGCGTCGTGCGCGGCCATGTAGGCGTAGCCGTCCATGTCCGCGTCGGTCACGACGGCGGCCCCGCCGGCCACCATGCCGCGGCGCGTCTCCGCCTCGGCGACGGCCGCATGGTACAGGGACCCCAGACGGGCCTCCAGATCGGCCGCGGGACGGACGTGGCCCCCGGCCGGCGGCATGCCGGACAGGACGGAGAGCGCCTCCGACGCCCTCCTCTCCTTTAAGGAGTCCGGGTCGAGATCGGCGCCGTCGTCGGCGGTGGCGGACAGGTCGGCGCAGAGCGCCAGGGCATCCGCCCTTAGTTCCTCATAAGTCATGGTCGTTCCTCCTATGCCGCCGGAACCCCTCCGGCTCAAGCCCCGGACATGCGTCCGCGCCGCGAAACCGGAAATCCTCCGATTCGGCGGGCGATGCGGGCGGATGGGCGTATGCGGTTGCGTATGCACTTTCGGTTTTCGCGGGCCGAAGAGGCTCCAATGCCTACGGGCGGTAGAGCTAAGGCCTGATTCCGATGGCTTCCGTATGCGGCCGTTCCCAAAAGAGGTGCATAAAGTGCATACGGCTTCTTGCATGTGCTCTCAGCCCTACTCCCGCCTAGCTTCTTGCTTGCGGGCAAAAAGTGCATACGGACCGCATACGGCTGCATACGAAGTGCATACGGACGCATAAATGTGATGGAAGTGTGGAGACGGCTTGCCCCTGTCTTTTTCCGTCGTCGGAATCGCCGTGATTGTCCGACTGAAGATTTTCCGAAGGAAGCCGCTGGAAATCGGATGATTTCCGAAGAATGGCGAAGACACCTCTTCGCCCGTCGGATTCAGGCAAGACCATGGGCGTCGGCATGGCCGTCGGCAATGACGTCGACTGAAATTAAAAAAAAACGGTCCGGAAACGTGATTGTCTTTCATCCGGCCCCATATGGCCGACGGCGGGGACGTCCACATGGGGCCGGCGGGCCTCCATCCGCGAATGCCGACGATATCACAAGGCGGCCAACGGGGCATTCGTCGCCCCTTCCGACGCCGACGCCGGGATCATCCATCGTCCACAGGCAATCGGCGACCCCCTATCCGGCCCTTTGGAGATAAAGACAGGCAGTGGATTTTGACGAACGAATCAAGCCCGTCTTCACAATTCCTTCATTTTTATGCGTCCGTATGCACTTCGTATGCAGCCGTATGCAGTCCGTATGCACTTTTTTGGGAACTGCATACGGTGCATACGGCCGCATACGGAAGTCGATGGAATCCGGCCTTAGCCCTACTGCCCGTAGGCATTGAAGCCTCTTCGGCCCGCGAAAACCGAAAGTGCATACGGCGGTGCATACGGCTTTTCCGCCATGCAACCCCCTATCGGCCCCCTATTGGAAACGGCCGGCGGAATCGCCCCGACGATCCGGCGCCGGGGCGTGATGGAATCTCCACGGATTCCACACATCCACCTATTCCCGTCGGCATCGTCGCCGGCCATTTGTCCCAGGGAGGCCCCTATATGCCGTTCTTTGGCCCCTCTGGCGGGCTTTCGCCCCAAGAGGCGCCGGATGTGGTGGGCATCGCCGCCATCGGCCCCCACAGGGCCGCCCACGGGATATGGGGCTCCACCCGCGCCGAAGAGAGGCGATCCGTTGCGGCCTCGTCGCATAGTCCCTGGCTCCCGCCGACGCATAAGGCGTTGGTGACGTTGGAAAAGACAAGCCGATTGGATCGGCGGAAAGGCCAGGGCGCGACATGTCCACAACGGATCTGCCTGCAAGCTATGCGGAGATGAGGGACCGCCTCGCGGAGGAGGCCGACCTGCATCTGTACCTACGGAACCCGAGGGGCCTCTGCCAGGCCATCCGCACGCTCACCACCACCGACGACCTATCGCCACTGCCCGGAACGCAGACCATCAGGCCGTTCCTCGACCGCGGGGAGACCCCGCAGTGGCGTATGAGCGAGCCGGCCGGCGGGCCGATGCCCACCTACCTGTTCCGCGCCGTCACCGAAGCCGTGTCCGGGGACCTCGCCGTCAACATCCCCGAGGGGCGCAACGCCGAGGAGCGGGCCGTCATCTACCGGCGCGACATCCCCAAGCGCATCACCCGCGACATCCCCGTGTCATGGCATCCCATCGCCAGCCTCGCGTCCGAATACGGCGGCAAGGGCGCCGACGTCGACCCGGCCGCCGACGACTGGTTCAAGGACGCGCTCCGGTTGCAGGGCCAGACCATCCGCCGCGCCATGTGCTTCCGCAACACGGACGGCACGCGGCTCGAATACGAGTACGTCCGCTCCCGCGGCTGGGTCGAGTGCGAGATCACGCCCGACGGGGCCGTCGCCCGCGCCTCCGGCAGCGACAGGCCGCCCGTCGCCAAGAGCGACTACACGCCCGACCCCGGCTACATCTCCCGCCCCTGCGTGTACACGCAGGAGACCGGCATGACGCTTGCGGACGCCCGCGCCGCGGCCGGCCGCGCCTCCGACGTCCTGCGCCTCTGGTGCACCGACCCGGACGGCCACGGCACCGTCGACGAGGACAGCTACGGCAACGCGCTGCTCGCCTCCGCCGCATGCTTCATGCGCAGCCATCCCGAGCAGGCCTACGTGCTCATGGGCGCGGGCGGCGGCGGCAAGAGCTCCTTCATCAAGGCGCTGATGGACCATCTGGACCGGCGCGCCATGACCTTCGCCCCCGAGCTGCTCACCCAGCCGACCGCCATGAGCGCCGAGAACGCCATGCTCAACCTGTCCAGCCATCTGGTCGCCGTGTCCGACGACTTCACGCCCGGCCCGAAATGGCAGGACATCCTCAACATGCTCAAGACCCTGCTGACCGGCCTCCTGCCGTTCAGCGCCCGCCGTCGCGGCGAGGACAGCGTCGAGGGCCTCCGCCCGCTCGCCGTCCACATCTTCACCACCAACGACCATCTGCCCATCGGCGACAGCGAGGCCGAGCAGCGCCGCTTCGCCTTCGCCGTGTTCCGCAATCCGGAGGGCTACGCGCGGTTCACTGACTTCTCCCGGGACGGCGCCGTCTTCTGGCCGTTCATGATGGCCAGCGCCATGGGCTGGGTGCGGTTCGCCGGACGCCACCACAAGGGCGGCAACTGGATCAACGTCGAGGCCCTCTCCGACGCGCAGGTCGAGGCCGTGCGCCGCGTCATCCAGGACGGCTACGTCGTGCCCGCCCCGGGCGTGCGCATCGGATGGAAGGGCATCGGACTCGTCCGCTCCAGCCGCCGCATCGCCGGCGACGACGGAGACCCTCGCACCGTCACCGTGTACGCGCCGCCCGTCGAGGGCAACGCGCTGGAGGGCACATGGAAGGCCTGCCGCGCCGCCGTCGCCGCCATGGACGCGCGCCGCATCGCCGGCGACCTGACGGACCGCGGCGACGTCCCGCCGCTGTCGTCCATGCTCGAGCCGCCGCGTATGGAGCTCGATCCGAAGCCCGTGGAGGACGCGCCCGCCGAGGGCGACGTCACCGACCAGGGCCTCAGCCGCGCCGAGGGCTTCAAGGACCTCTCCTACGTCGACGACATGGACACCAACGACTCCCGCGCCATCATGGAGATCCTCGGCATCGACGGCGACACGTTCCCGCTGAAGGGCGGCGACGACTACAGCCAGGCCAAGCGCCCGATGGTCGCCTCCTGGTCCGACTGCCTCACGGAGGCGCCGGGCATCAGCGGCGACAGCGACGCCCCGGTCCTGGGCTTCTGCCCGGCGGACGGCTGGATGATCGTCGATATGGACCTCCCCCACGCCGAGGACAAGGACAAGCCGAACGGCCTTGAGCTCCTGCACGGCACCGTCGGCCGCTTCGGCGACCCGGACGGCCTGGGCGAGCCCGCCATCGTCGTGTCCACCCCGAGCGGCGGACTGCACGCCTACTACCGCATTCCCGCGGACCTGAGGCCCGACCCCGAGACCCCGTGGCGCGAGGTGCTGAAGAACCGCGCCCATCCGATGAAGGGCAAGCCGGCCTATGACGGCGGCCCGTCCTACATCGGCGGCCTGCCGGTCGACGTGCGCGTCGGCCGCGCCGGCTACGCCGTCATGCCGGGCAGCCGCCTGCCCGACGGACGCGCATGGGAGATCGTCCGCAACAGCAACCGCAGGCTGAACCACGACGCGCCGCGCGCCCTCCTCGCCCGCCTCGGCGACTGGGGCTTCATCACGGACAAGGCCGCCGGCTGGGCCCATCCGGCCATGCCCGCGCCGACCGGCGCCGGGCGCCGCGACCTGTTCGCCGGACTCCTCGGCGGCGACGGCCAGCCGGACCTGAGCCCGGTCGCGGAGGGCAGCCGCAACGACACCATCCACGCGCAGTGCTACGGCCGTCACGTGAACCATCCGGACGAGTGCGCCCGCATCGACCGGGAGACCATGGAGCGCGCGGCGGCGTCCGGCCTGCCCGAGGAGGAGGCCCGCTCCATCATCCGCAGCGTCCACCGCGCCCTCGGCATCGCCTGAAAGGCCGCATAGCCCCGCCCGTGACGGGAGGACGCTCCTCCCGGGAAAGGCGGGGCCGTCATGCGTTTCGGTCCGGGGGCCGCCACGGCATTGGCCGGCGGCCTGACCATGGTCATGCTTGTGGTCTCATTGGGCGGCATCATGGGCGGCGCCGTCCAGGAGGAGGGCGGCGCCGCCGCCGGCGCGTCGAAGACGAAGTGCGGGAACTCGTCGTCCGTCGTGGCCGACGCGTCGGTGGCGAAGGACGACTACGTGAAGGTCGCCGAGGGCATCGCCAAGGACGACAGCCATGGCTACAACTACGGCAGCTACGGCCCGACCGACTTCGACTGCTCCGGCCTCGTCTGGCATGCGCTGCACCAGTCCGGCTACAAGGTGGGCGACACCCGGTTCAGCACCGCGAACGAGGGCTCCGCACTCGGCGGGGCCGGCTTCAAACGGCACGATTTCTCCAAGGACAGGCTCCGCCGCGGCGATATCCTTGTCAGCGCCAGCCATACGGAGATCTTCGTCGGCGACGGCAAGGTCGTGACGGCCGACAACAACGAGCGCGGCGAGGCCCACGGCGGCGCGCCGGGAGACCAGACCGGCAAGGAGATCTGCATCCGCGACTTCGGCAAATGGGAGGCGATGAAGGACGTCTACCGCCTGCCCGCGAACGACGGGTCGGCCGGCTCGAAGGGCGTCGCCACCAGCGTGTCCACCAAGTCGAACGTGGACATCTCCTACCTGGACAAGTGGTCGTATTCGGACGCCGCATCGCATGATCCGGGCGGCGACAAGGGCAAATGCTCGGACGGGTACGGCCTGGACCAATGCACCCAATGGGCCTGCGTCCGAAGCCACATGTTCGGCTACAAGGAGATCCACAACTCCATGGGCGACGGCCGGATGTGGGTGGACAGCGCGGTCGCCCTGGGCTGGCACAAGGGCGTCATCGCCCCCGGCTCCATCATGTCATGGGCGGGCGGCGCCCAGGTCCCCCAGAAGGAGGGTGGATCCTGGACGGCCGATGGCCAGTACGGCCATGTGTCCATCGTGGAGTCGGTGGACACGAAGGCGAAGACGCTGCGGTTCTCCGAATCCGGCTCCGGATTCGGCCACATCCACACGTCGTCGATGTCCTACGCCGAAATCCCCGCCGGCCTGACGTTCGCCAGCCCGCCGAAGATCACCAAGGACACGGCCGGCGCGGCGGTCGCGTCAAGCGACGGTGGAGGCTCCTCCGACACGGAGACGACGTCCTGCGACGCGTCGGACGATACGGACGGCAAGGTGACGGACGCGTCGTATTCCGGCGACGGCAACCATGCCTCGCCGGAGGATGCGAAGAAGATGGCCAGGCAGCTGCTCGCCCAGTACTTCCCCAAGGACCATGGAGGCGACCAGTGGAGCGCGCTGGAGAAGCTGTGGACGCGCGAGTCGTCCTGGCAGTGGAACGCCACGAATGCCTCCTCGGGCGCGTACGGCATCCCCCAGTCCCTTCCGGGCGACAAGATGGCCTCCGTGGGAAAGGACTGGAAGGACAATGCGGGCACCCAGATCAAATGGGGCCTGCAGTACATCAAGCAGCGCTACGGCACCCCGAAGGACGCCTGGGCGCATTCCGAGTCGGTGGGCTGGTACTAGGCCCCGCCGGAGCACCGCGTGCTGAGGTTGGCGGCGTTCTCGTACCAGTCGACCATCGCCTGGTACGACTCCTTGGTGCCCTGGTTGACGGGCGGGTCGCCGGCCGCGCCCATGCAGTCGGGGTTCGCCTGGATGACCGGCTTCATGCCGTCCGTGACGCTCTGCTCCTCGAACCTGTCGCAGGCGGTCCTCCAGAGCCGCCTGTCCCAGGCGTCGTAGGCGTTCCGCAGCCTCGTGATCTCCGCGGCCAGGTCCTCGGGGGACGTGTCGTCGGGCATGGTGTCGGCGGTCTTGATCTCGTCGGCCATGGCGTCGTCATCCACGCCGTCCATGTCGTCGGTCATGTCCAGGAGCTCGTAGATGGACATTCCCGCGTACGGGCCGGACTGGTAGGGCGTGTAGCCGCTCTCCGACCGGTACTTGTTGGAGACGTCCTGGACGGCGGCCGCCAGCTCGTCATACGTGGCGGTCGGCCTTTTCTCCTCCGTCGCCTTTTTCCTTGTAGCGGTTTTCGCGGGCGCGCCTGCGGTGGCCTTGGCGGGCGCTTTCGCGGGGCGGGTGACCGTCCACAGGCCCCAGCCGGCGAGGGCCAGCGCGATGATGACGCCGATGGCGGCGAGGATCCTTCCCAGTCTGGACTTGTCCATGTCTCCCTACTCCTTGGTGCGCGCCAGCAGCATGCGGAACGGGAGGTCCTCGTCCATGAGCCAGACGCGGGCGACGGGCCAGCCGTCCGCCGCGAGGGCGTCCAGGAGCGGCTTGGCGGACTCCGCGTCGGATACCGGCAGGTTCGGCACGCCGTCGATGCCGACCCAGGCGGTCGGGCACACGTCGACGAGGCGGCGGCCTCCCTTGCCGGACAGCTCCCATTGGGCGTAGAGGAACGCCATGCCCCGGTCGTACGGGTTGGTGGAGCCGTCCTCGTAGGCGCCGTCCGCGTCGTCGGTGAGGCGTTTCCGTATGGCGGCGGCCGCGTCGGGCGTGTCGTGCGCCAGCATGTGCGCGGCGCGCGCGATGCGGGAGTACTCGTCCCACCCGCATTCGGCGGGCAGGTCCTCGGTGGAGTCCCAGAGGACGGACAGGCCGTCCACATGATTCTCGTACAGTGTCATCTCGTTGGTTCCTTTCCGTGGTCTTTTCCCAATCTTATGCGCCGAGGGGGCGCGCCGGGAAAACTCCCGACACGCCCCCTCGTTCGCCTCATCGGAGCGTCCGTCAGACGATGCCCTCGAACGGGTCGTCGGACTTCGGCTCGCCGTCCGGCAGTCCGAAGCCGTCGAGCGGGTCGGACGGGCCGGAGCCGGCCAGACGCTCGCCATCGCCGGTCTTGACGATGGCGATGAGCACGGCGGTCACGCCGGTGCCGTTGTTGTTGGAGTATGGGGCGTACCAGATCTTCGCCTTGGCGAGCGCGCCCGAGTAAAGGGTGGCGCTGGTCAGCGGGGTGCGCCTCATGTCGACGGCGGGCACGCTGGGGTGCTCGTCGCTCGGCTTGGAGCTGGCCTTCACGTAGTAGCGGTCGGCGAACTCCGGGGTCTTCTCGGCCTTCGGTCCGCCGTCGCGCAGTGGATTGTGGAAGCCTTCGGAGCGCATGAACTCCTTGGCCTTGGCGTCGAAGTCGTCGGCGTCCGGGTCGATGCCCTTGACTTTGAAGACGCCGTCGATGAAGCCGCGCTTCACGGCGTTGAAGATGGCCTGCATGTTGGCCTTGAGGGTCTCCTTGCCCTCCTCCGTGTCCTTGTCGATGAGGAACGTGCAGGCGTACTTGCCGTTCGATGGGTCGACGCTGAACACATGCGGGAAGTCGACGACCGCGGGATGCGGGAAGACGACCTCGGTGCTGCCGTACTGCTGCTTGCCGTCCGTCATGATGGGTACCTCCATTCGTAATGCGCATCGCACGTCGCGATACGGCTTGCCCCGCCCGAGGGTCGGTCCGGGGCCGTCCGCGGAGGGGCCGGCGCCGACGGATATGGCGTCCGGTCCCTTTGGTCCGCTGTATGTCCCCATGCGTCATGGGGATGCGTTCTCGTTCGCATGGGACGTCATGCGCCCCGGTTCCAGCCTTCCGGCGGGTCGATGACGGACGGGTCGAACGGAGCCTCCTCGACGAGTCCCCCGCGTATGTCGACGAAGGCGACGTGGTCCTTGTCCCAGATGGCGCAGCGGCCCTCGCCGTAGGGAAGGTCGCGGCCGTCCATGACCACGCCGGCCTTGGAGGCCCACGCCCTCGCCTGGTCGGCGGGCATGCCCTCCAGCGCGTGGAGGAACGCGGCGGACCTCACGTCGTCCTCATGGCTCCTGCGGCGGCTCCTCCGGGGCGCGGTCCCGTGCGGGGACAGGTCGTCGTCCGACGCCGCCCCCATCGCGCCTTCGAATCGTCCGGCCCCGGGCTGTCCCGCGGGCCTGTGGCTCATGCCGTTCCTGTCCATCGTCATCGTCTTCCTCCGTTTCGTCGGTGGTGGCGTCTATGCGCGCGTAGGCCCGCCAGCGGGCGGGCAGGTATTTGAGCCGGGCCCGGTAGAGCATCCACGTCTCCAGCCGGGTGGGCACCTTATCGGATTTGCGGTTGTTGTGCCTGTCGCACAGCCAGACCAGGTTCGTGCGGACGGTGGCCCCGCCCTTGGCGTGCGGATAATGGTGGTCCATCTGCCCGTGCCCGTCCATGTAGGCGCCCCGCCTCCGGCATCGGAGCAGGCCGAACATCCAACGGTGCTCGCACCGGTTGCCGGTCAGCTCCTTGATCCAGCGGCGGTCGGCGTCGGTGAACAGGCGTCTGGGGTCGCGCTCCCAGGGGTTGTCGGGGCGGGCCATCGGCCAGCGGAGCAGGGCGCGGACGGCCAGGACGATGGCCAGCGCGATGAGGAGCGGCACGAACGGTCCCAGGTCGATGTGCGGCGGGCTCCAGTGGATGGAGGCCAATGGCGGGGAGGCCTTGGCGTCGGACGCGTACTCGGGCGAGTCGGTGAGCACGGGGCCCATGCGGCGCCACGCGTCGGCGGCCAGCGCGCCGACGATGGTCCCGCCGACGGAGGCGACGGCGCCCAACGCCCAGAGCGCCCAGCGGAGCGCCCGGTAGTCGGCGTAGAGGCGGCGCAGCCGGGCGAGGAGCCTTCTCACGACCACCCCAGCAGACGGCAGATGGGCACGGCGATGACGGCGACGACGAACACGGCGGCCATGCCGAGCCCCCAGCGCTTCTCCGTCTCCGGGTCGGTGAACCTGTCCTTCTCGTGGTCGTCGCGGCTCATGACAGGATCCTTTCCACGGTGTCCTTGAGTCCCTTGTCCTCGAGTCCGGCGCGGACCAGCAGGTCGGCCATGTCGACGGCCCATCGGCGGTGCTCCAGCACCCATGCGGCCACGTCCTTGGGGCCGTTGCCCTTCGGGTCGAACAGCGGGCCGTAGGCGCGCGAGACCTCCTTCAGGACGGCGACGGCCGCCTGCCCGCCGTCGGGCTCGGAGCCCAATGCTATGGCGGTCTGGGCGGACAGGACGAGCGAGCCGCGCATGCAATGGAGGTGGATGACGCGGGAGTCGGCCAGCATGTCGTCCAGCGGATAGCCGTCCGGCCAGACGCGGCCGACCGCCTCGCGGACATGGTCGCACGCCTCGTCGTAGACGGTCGGGTCGCCGCCGTCGAAGCCGCGGGCGGCGGCGACGAGGTCCGCGGCTTCGGGCAGGCCGTCCATCGTCCCGTAGCGGGGCATGCCGTCGTCGTCGAAGCCGATGGCGCCGAGCATGTCCAGGGCGATGGTCATGCGGACGCGCCAGTCCCCCACCGTCTCATGCAGGCCGCGCCGGAGCATGTCCTCCGGCAGGTACGGGAGCGGCAGTTGGAAGAGGGCGGCGAGCCTTTGGCGCTCGGCCCCGTAGGCGATCGGCGTGGGCAACGGCAGCAGCGCCTCGGGCCCTCCGGCGATGACCGCCGGATCGGCCTCGGAGACGCCGAGAAGGCTTTCCGTCGCCTGGGAGAGCCTGGCGGCGGAAAGCCTTGGGTCCGCGCACCAGTATGGGGAGATGTTGTTCATGGCATCCATACCGGTGCGCTATGCGCGGACGGCGCCTACTTGTCCGCGGCGGGGCCTTCGTGCGGGGCGGATTCCCCGCCCGCGTGCCTCGACGGTCCGTCGTGGGCGGTCTTCGGCGTGGCGGCGGCGTCCATGTCCGCCCTCATGGCCGTGGCCTTGTCCGCCGACGCCATGACCGGCCTCTCGGAGCCGTCGCCGCCCCGGCGGGCCGCGTCGGAGCGGGCCTTCGCGTAGGAGGCGCCGTCATGGCGTCCCCGGGAGGCGGAGCCGGACCGTGGCGCGGATGGCGTCGCCTCGGCCGTCGAAGCCGGACTCTGGGCCGCCGACGGCCGCGCGGACGACACCACGGTCGGTGCCGGCCTTGCGGCCGTGGGCTGCGGCATGGCGCCGCGGATGATGCCGAGCGCGGCCTTCGCGTCGGCGCCTCCGGCGTCGTGGATGGCCTGGGCCGCGTCGGCGACGGCGTCGCCGCCTCCGGTGACGCCCAGTCGTCCCAGCGCGGACGCGACCCGCGCGGCCTCCCGGTCGTCGGCCACGTCGATGCCCATGGACCTGAGGCTGTCCGCCGGGTGCTTGTCGAAGTGGACGGCGGTGGCGGTGTCCATGCCGGTGGTCTGCGCGTACGCCTCGACCGCGGCCTTGACGGCCGGCGTGGAGGACACGGCGGCCAGCGCCTCGGCAGGGGCCGGCGCCGGGACGGCGCGCGTCTCCAGGCCGCCCCGCGGCGCCGGGGCGTACACCGAGTCCCCGGCGCCGTGGGCGGCGTTGTAGCCGGCGGCCTCGTCCGTGTAGCCGCTCCGCGGCTGCGGGAGCACGGCCTGTCCGCGGTTCAGCCTGACGGCCGTGTCCGGCGACGCAAGCCCCTCGTCGTCCATGACGGCCGCGGTGCCCGGACCATACGCCTCATCGATGACGCGGGCGCCGTCGCGGGTCGTCGGATCGGCGGCCGGCATCGGACGGTCGGACGGCGGGACGAACGCCGGCGGGCGGCCGTCCGGGGCCGCCGCGGGCGTCGGGGCGGGCCTTGGGATCATCGTCGGCATGTCCGCCATGGGGTCGGCGGTGGCCGGGACGGCGACGGCGAGCATGGCGTCCCCGTCGTTCAGTGGCGTCATGTTCTCCCGCGCGGCGGCGACGGCCTTGCGGGCGGCGGGCTTGGCGAATTCGACGGCCTTGTGGACATGTCCGTTCGGGCTGGCCAGCGTATGGGAGGCGAGCGCCGCGGTGGCGGCCATCGCCGTCACCGGCAGGTCGATCGGGGCGAGCGCCGCCGTGGCGGCGGCCATGACGACCGGGTGGGCGGCGGCCGTCCTCGCCACGGCTCCGGCCGTGGCTCCGACCGCGGATGCGACCGCGCCTGCGGTCCGGACGCTCCCGGAGCCCATGACGGCGGCCTTGGCGGCGCCGAGGTTTCCGGAGCCGGACATGCGGGCCGTTTCGAAGCGGCCGCGGAGCGTGGAGTTCGTCTCCGCGAGCATGCCGTCGAAGCGGGCCGTCCTGCGGGGGTCGGCGCGCAGCACGTCGGCGTCGGCCTTCATGCGGGCCTTGACGGTCGGGTCCGCCATCATGGACGCGACCTTGGCGTTCAGCTCGTCGCCGGACAGGCCCTGCGACACGTATCGCGTGGTGAGCCTGTTCTGGGCGATGGCGGCGGCGCGGGCGTCGGCCGTGTCGGCGTAGGCGCCGGTGCGCATCAGGGACACGGTGGCCTGGTCGACGGCCCTTGCGCGGGCGTCGGCCGCCTGCGCGGCGACCTGCGGGTTCATGGACAGCGCCTGCGCCCGGACGGCCGCGCGGCCCGTGTCGGATGCCATCATGGAGTCGACCCTGGAGTCGAGGAGCGTGCCGGACAGTCCCTGGGCGGCGGCCTGTTGGGTGAGGCGCTGGCGGACCATGTCGGTGGCGTCGTCCATCTGCGCCTGGGTGGCGGCGACGCCGAGGCGGGAGGCCGCGGCGATCATGTCGTTGGCGTTGCCGTTGAGGCTGGACGCCATGCCGGCGAGGGCGTGGCGCTCCCCCGCGGCCTGTATGGACGCCATGCCGGATTCGGTGAGGACGTTGGCGCGGGCGCGCGCCCGCGCCTCGGCGATGCTCAGGTCGGGGTGGCCGGCCATGATCCTCTCCCGCTCGGTGGCCATGCGCCGGTCGAGCACGGCGCGGGCGTCGGGGCCGAGGGCGGCGACGCGGCGGTCCATGGCGGCCATGTAGTTGTCGTGGTGGATTTCGGAGGCGAGGTCGCCGATCTCCTTTCCGGTGCCGTTGGCGCGCATGATGGAGTCCACGTTCGCCTCCAGCGTGCTCTGGAAGTCCGGGGAGCCGGCGTCCATGGTCCGGGAGAGCCTTGCCCTCTCCTCGTTCGTGACGCGTTCGCGTATCCGTTTCTGCGCCTGGGCGAGCTCGGCGGCGTCCGGCTTGTAGGCGGCGATGTGGTCGGCCTCGGTCGGGGTCGGCGTCCCGAAGCCCATGGACGCGAGCGCGGAGGAGGCGTGGGCCGCGTGGGCGTTCCGCATGATCTCCATGCGGACGGGGTCGGAGGCCATCATGGCCTCGACCTGGTCGTCCAGCCTCCTGCCGGAAAGGCCCTGGGCGGCGAGGCTTTCGCGCAGCCGGGCGCGCTTGGCGTCCTCGGCCCGGCGGATGTCGTCGCCGTAGACGCGCTGTTCGTGGTTGAAGCGCGCGAGGTCGTCGACGGCGGCCTTGGCCTCGTCGGAGTCCATGTACTTGTCGAGTTCGCGCTTGAGGTCCCCGCCCTTGAAGCCGGCCTTCTGCAGCTCGCGGCTGCGTTTGCCGAACACGGCGCGGCGGGCGGCGTCGCGTTCGGCGTCGGTGATGCCGGCCTCGTCGTGAAGCTTGTCGGCGAGCGCGGACACGGCCTCCATGCCCTCGGTGGAGCGCATTCTCCCGTCGAGGGCGCTTTCCAGCCTGTCTCCCTTGAGGCCCTTGGCCTCAAGCTCCTTGCGGAAGCGGTCGCGGACGGCCTTCTCGGCTTGGGTCCTCTCGTCGTCGGACGGCTTGGAGCCGTACTTGAGGTCGTCGACGGCCTTGCGGCCCTCGTCGGAATCCATGGCGGCGTCGAGGGCCTTCTCAAGCCTCCTGCCCTTAAGGCCCTTGGCCTCAAGCTCCTTGCGGAAGCGGTCGCGGACGGTCTCCTCGGCCTGGGCCCTCCCGTCCTTGGCCTCGTTTCCGCCGGCGGCCTTCTCGGCCTCCTTGGAGCCTTCGCCGACGCCGACAAGGCCGTCCTTGTCGAGGGCGGCCTTGTCGGCGTCGGAGCCGGGGCGGTTGTCCTTGTTCCGGCCGAGCATGGCGTTGCGCATCTCGGTGCGGTCCTTGGCGGCCATGGCGGTGCCGACCGCGCGGCCGAGGGCTCCGTGGGACCTGTCGAGTCCGGCGCCGTGCGCGGCGGCTCCGAGCATGTCCTTGACGCCGCCGCCGCCCATGGCCGCTCCGATGGCTCCGGCGGCACCGCCGAGCGCGGCCCCGCCGAGCGTCTTAAGCCCGCCCATGATGGCCTGGCCTCCGATCATCCTGAAGAGGCCCTCGCCGCTGAACGGGTCGCCGATCCTCCAGACGTTGACGCAGATGTAGCGGATGGCCCACAGGTAGACGAACGGCAGGACGGCGGACGCGACGGCGAACAACGTGGTGTTGCCGGTGGTCGAGCCCTGTCCGTTGATGAGGCCGAGGCCGGCCATGGCGGCCGTGACGAACAGGCAGCCCGTGGAGGCGACGAGTCCGAGCACGCTTCCGGCGGCGCACATGCCGCCCACCCGCTTGGCGGCGTTGACGACGGCCCTCTTGCCCTTGTCGGGGCTGAGCGCGTAGAAGAGGAGGCCAAGCCAGAGGCCGCCGGCGGCGACGAGGCAGGCCAATGCGAGGGTGAGCATCTTGATCAGTCCGAAGCCGACGCCCCAGATGAGCAGGTTGACGATGGCGGACAGGCTGAACACGACGGACGCGCCAAGCTCGGACGCGGTCACCTTGCCCTGCTGGTACGACAGAGTGCGTTTGGCCGCGTTGATGACGTTCTCGTCGGTCGTGTTGTTGTTCGTCTGGCTCAGTGAGCGCCAGTTGGAGTCCGTGCGGATGTTGAACTTGTTGGTGATGGCCTTCATGGAGACGAAGTCGTTGGACGCGGTGCCCTTCTGCTCGCGGCAGTACACACTCTCGCGGCCTATCTCCGGGCAGGACGGTTTGTTCTCGGACATTGCGGAGGGTTGAAGTTTGGAATTTGGATTTGCGTCTTTTTTGTCGGTCTTCGCCTCGATGGCGGCGCGGCACTGCATGACCAGGTCGGTGCCGTTCTTGTCCGACGACGGGTCGCCGCTCTTGTCCACGCCGCGGTCGCTGCCCTCGATGCTGTTGACGAACGCCCAGCCGCTCCGCGCGTAAAGGTTGTTGCGCTGCTTGCCGTAGCCGCAGACGTCCCACATGGTGACCCAGCGGTCGAGGAACACGTCCTCGTTGGCGACCTTGGTGGAGTCCTTGTTGTCGAGGTCGGCCTCCCAAAGGTCGGGGTGCCAGGCCATGGCGTCGCCAAGGCCGCCGTCCCGGGCCACATTCGCTTTGTTGTTGCTGCCATCGTTGACGGCCTGGTCGGTGATGTAGGCCATATTCTGCGCGGTCACGCCGGCGCGGTATTCGGGCACGCGGCAGAAGACCTGGTCGGCGTTCTCGCCGAGGCCGTACTGGGTGCGCGCGTAGATGCGCAGCGCCGTCTCCTCCCACATGGTGTTCATGGCGGTCAGCACCGTGTCGCGCGATTTGTTGTCGATCGCCGCGGCCTTTTGGTTCAGCACATGCAGCTCGTGCAGGTAGTTGCGGCAGCTGAGCAGATCGCCGGTGGTGTTCTTCGAGTAATCATGGGCGAGGAATGTCCCTCCGTGGTCGAATTCGTCCACGAGGGCATCGGAGGCCGAGCCCGCGACGTCGCCGATGTACTTGCTGGTGGTGGTCACCATCCAGTACGGGGTGAGCGTGGCGGGCTTCTCCGGATTGTTGGCGGAGGCGATGCCGACGGTGGCGAACATGGCGAGCCCCAGGATGAGGGCGACCATGCGCTGTCCGAACGCCTGGACGGTGCCGTTGTGGATGTACCGCCAGAGCGAGGTGCCGACGACGAGGATGATGGCCATGGACAGGATGCGCCAGTCGGACAGGCTGTTCCAGACGGCGCCCGTGAAGCGGTTCGCCATCTTGCCGAAGCTGTCCAGCATGGCGGTGCTGCCGTCGGCCATCCGCTCGATCGTCGCGGCGGCGGCCCACAGGTTGTTGCCGATGGACAGGAAGATGCCGGTGATGTTGGCCGGCACCGCCTCGAACCACGAGCGGGGGTTGAACAGGCTTACGTCGTCGACGCGGCTGGTCAGGCCGCCGATGGTGTTCGACCAACGGAGTATCGGCAGACAATCCAGTCCATGGCTGCAGACGTTGCTGTCGCCGTCCCGCGAGGTCAGGTCGGCGGCCGCCAGGGTGATGGTCGCATTCAGTTCCATATCAGCCTCCATGACAGTACTGCGCCTCCCCTATGCGGCCAGGTGGTAGTCTGATTGCATGGCTTGGACAAGGGGTTTGGGCCGGAAGGGAAGAAGATGAAACGACTGACGAAAGGGGTGGCCGCGCTGGCCGTCCTGTTGACACTGGCTGGATGCGGCACGACGACGGCTCCGACGCCGACGGCGGAGTCGAAGGAGCCGGTGGACGAGGTCGCCGAATTCGGAAAGGACCTGGCGACGCTACTGAACCAAGGCAAATCCCACGAGTTGTTCGACCTGTGGTCGGACAAGAGGTCCTTGAAGAGGGCCGATCTGGAGAAGGCGCTGCTGCCGGACGCGAAGGCCAAGGGCATTGAATGGGAGTACAAGGAGTACTCGCCCGACTCCGACAGCGAGGACCAGATAATCACCCTGCGGTGGAGGACATCGGACCAGGACTCCACAAGTGACTTCTACGTGAAGAAGGAGCAGGGGAAGTGGCGTCTGCGGTCCATGCCGTTCGGCGTCCTGTCCATCTGCTCCCCATTCTCCGTGGATGGAACCGACGCGCCGGTTGTGTCCAATGTGACATGTCCCACCAGGGACGGAAGCGCCTCTACCGGAGACGGTCAGACGCTGCTGATGCTTCCAGGAGAGCATTCCCTGTCGGTCGACGTGTTCGACGACGTCTTCGACCAGCCATATCAGGTGACAGCGACTCCGGCGGCCTCCTATGTGATGGACTTCGAATCGCCCGCAGGCTCCGCGGGAAGCGATTCGGTGAATCTGGCGCCGGAGGATCCGGAGCCCGCCGCCGGATACGCGGATGCGGTCAAGGCCGCGTTCGCAAAGGAGGCGTCCGACGTCGCCAAGGATGCGGGCGGGCAGCCTGACCTGTTCGACGGCATCACCGTGACCCCGACCTCCGATCTCTCCCGTCCGGATGTCAGTGGCACGTACCGCCATTGGGCTGACGGCGGCTATCAGGATAGGGACATCTCCGAGCTGAGCTACGGCACGACCATCAATTGGACCGGATTCGTCGTTCTCTACAACGAGGTATCCCGTCCCTGACTTTCCCGAAGACAGGACGCCACCCCCGGCCTGGAGTCTCCAGTCCGGGGGTGGCGTCGTCTTGGGGGACCATTCCTCACTCAAGGCGCGTAGGGATGGTCCGTCCTATCGGGGCGACCATCCCTACGCTACGGAGCGTACGGATGGTCGTGCATCTCCATGAGCTCGAAGTCGTTGACGGAGAACGGGGCGGTGCCCGGGAGCACGAACTTGCCCTCGGGCACACGGGCCGCGTCGACGATCTTCTGGATGCGGCGCCTGTTCACCTCGCCCGCGACGGAGCGCTTGCGGCTGAACAGGACGACCGCGGCGACGGCGGCTATCGGTATCAGGAAGTACGGGATGTAGCCGCCGCCGATGAACGTGCGGATGCCCTGGCCGACCAGCGCGCCCACGACCGCGCCGCCCAAGGCGATGAACACGTCCGTGGAACGCACCCAGTGGCGGCCGGCCAGCTGGAGCTCGTCCACCTGGTCGACCCGCTGGCCGGACACTCGCGTCAGGTCGAACAGCATGGCCTTAGGCCGCCGTGCTGAAGTTGAATATCTTGTCGATGATGTCCATCACGATCTGCGCGAGGTAGGCGGGGATGGCCGCGATGAACGGGGCGACCTGGTCCGGGGCGATGAGGATGACGCCGAGGACGATGGCCGCGAGGCACCAGAAGACCTTGCCGCCGCCCTGGTCCTGCATGGAGCGTCCGACCGGCGTGTTCGGCCACCACTTGCGGGCGGCGAGCAGGCCGACGCAGATGAAGATGATGCAGCCGCCGAGGACGATGAGCGCGAGCTTCAGGTTCGCGTTGCTTGTCAGGTAGCCGGTGAACTTCTTGACGCCGTCGCGGACGCTGCCGACGATGCGTGGCGGCGCGGCCTCCGTCACGGTGCCGCCGCCGTAGGACGACAGCTCCGCCTGGACGCGGACGGCCGCGCCCAACATGAAATCGTTCATGATCTCTCCTTTCCGAGTCGGGACGAACGATTCGGACGGAGGCTATGCGCGAGCAGGAGGGCGCAGACCGTGAAGGTGATGTGAAGACGGATGTGGTCGCCCGTGTAGCCGCAGGTCAGGCCGGAGACGCGGCAGATGGCGTCAAGGGTCCAGTAGACGACAGGCGCGGCGCAGATGGAGAGCAGGAGTCGTGCGTGCATGCGACGGTGCTATGCACGCGCATCAGCGGCGGAGAATCCGCTTCGCCCGGAGGCCCCTAAAAGCCCGTGGAGCCGCCGGATTGGCTTTTCGGCCCCTAGTGGGCATTTTCGCATTGTTCTGTTTTTGATTGGCTTGATTGGTTGTCTTTGTTTGTTCTCCTCGGCTTGTCGTTCCGTCTATTGGTTCTTTTTCGTTCTCTGTTCGGCTTCCGTTTCCTATGGTTTCGTTCTTCGGTTTTCATTGGGGGCTTATGTGTTCCGTCTGTTTTTTTCTTATCCTTTGCGGTCCGATGGTTCCTTTGGTTGCCTTCGTTTTCCGTTCTCCTCTTCTCCGTTCGTGTTCCGTTTTCTGATGGGGGCTTTTGCGTTCCGTGGTTTTCGTTTTTCGTCCGTATTGGCGTGCCTATGCGTTTCGTTTCCCGGGGCTGCGTGTCCGTTCCTTTGGTTGCCTTCGTTTTTCGTCGTCGGTTTTTCCATTGGGGGTTCATGTCGTTCGTCCGTCTCCAGGTTTCCTTTATCGATCCGTCCGTACCCTTTTCATGGCTTTGTTTTTCCTCCTCCTTTCCTGTTCTTCATTCGTTTTTCCTCTTCTCGTCCTTTTCCTTCGCGTGGCTTGCGTGTTCCTTTCCGTTTCGTGGGTTTCGATTGCGGTCCGGCCGTTTCGTCTTCGTTCTCCGATTCCGCCTCTCCGCATCACCTCGTCGTAATGCGCCATCGGGCGGAGGCGTCGGGCCTATCGGCCAAGGTCGTCCGCGAGCTCGCGGACGGCCTCCTCGAGGGTGGCGTGGCGGCGTTGGTCCAGGTAGTCGGACTCGAGCAGCCATGGGCGGGTGGGGCAGGCGCCGTCGCGGCGGACGACGCCCAATGGGGTCGGCGGGTCGAAGAACGCGTCGGCGTCGGTGACGTCGGCTGGATAGACGCTGACGCCGCCGCGGCTTGAGCCGTTCAACGGGCGGACGACGAGCAGTCCCGCGCGTCTGGTGAATTCGAGCCGGTCCCATTCGCGTCGGGCGAGCAGTTCGACGACGTCGAGGTCGGCGGGGTCGCCGTCGGTGATGCGCCGGCGCTCCCCCGCGGTCAGGGTCCGCAATGATTTCATCGGAATGCCTCCAGCATGGTCCGGGCCAGGTGGGCGGCGGCCGTGTCCGCGTAGCCGGGACGCCGGCGGCCGAGTCTGTCGTAGAGCGCCCATGCGTCCCCGACGTCGCGGACGTCGTCGGCCCGCAGACGCGTGCCGGGGTCCCATCCGATGGCGTCAACCATGAGCCGGCGGAGCCGGTCGCGGTCATCCGGCAGAAGCAGGACATCCCTGTCCGTCTCGACGCCGGCGAGTCCGAGCCGTTGTCCGCCGTCGATGCATACGTCGATGAGTCTCATAGGCCGGCCTCCGGGTAGAGCGAGAGCCGGGGCAGGGCCCCGGTGTCCAAATCGAGGACGCCCCAGTCCCATGCGGCCCCGCCGGGGATGGGGCATCCGGTGTCGATGACGATGGGGCCGACGGCTCCGATGGTGACGGTGAACGGCGTGAACGACAGGTCGCGTCCCTCGACGGCGAGCCCGCGCCAGCCGTCGGGGCCGGGGTCGAAGCGGAGGCGCCGCATCTCGTCGATGAAGGTGCCCGCGGGGATGCCGGCCTTCCTGGCGACGGGGCCGAGCACGGCCGGGTCGGGGCGGCGCCTGTACGCGCGGCGCAGGTGGACCACGTCGTCGCAGAGGCGTTCGAGCCTGCGGTCGGGGTGGAGCATGAGGACGCGGGGGCTCATAGCATCCGTCCGAAGCGTTCGACGCTGTACTGGCTGAACAGCCGGGCCCTAATGATTTCGGCCGCGTAGGGCCTTGTTCCTCTTGCGGCGACGGGCTGGCCGATCGCCGCCCCCGTCATGGCGTTCGGCCTGTTTCCTCTCTTTTTGCCGTTCGTGTCGCGTCTCCAGCCATTCATGGCACATGTCCTTTCCGTAGACGATGAGGATGATGATGACGATGAGGGCGCCCTGGTCGGTCTGTCCGCCGTAGAGGGCTATCCTCCATGCGGCGAGCAGATAGGGGCTCGCCAAGAGGGCCAGCGCCAGCAGCGCCGTATGTCCGGCGACGCGCCGCACCCTCGGGCTCCGCCACAGGGCGATGGCCTTTTCCCTGGCCCGTTCCGGCAGCCGCTGGACGGCCGCGCCGACTTTCCTCAGTCGTTCCTTGATGCCGTGCATGCGTCCTCCATGAGCGTCCTGTAGTGCCGTGCGAGCCTGATGGAGTCGTCGAGGCAGTGGAGGCACCGGTGGTCGGTGGTCCTCTCCGGCCTCGCGTCCCTGTACGCCGGATTCCACAGGCGGGCCGCCTCGTCCAACGCGCTCACGTCGAGGCTCCTATGCCCGAGCCCGGCGAGGATGCGCGGGTCGTGCGCGTCGAGCATGCCGCGGTCGAAGCGCACGGTGGAGCCGGCGACCAGCGCCTCCCTGCGGTGCGCGTACTCCCCCGCCAGCCGGTACGCCTCCTTCGGCTCCAGTCCGTGGCGGCAGGCGTCCAGCAGGCCGTTCGGCCCGTGCATGCCCTCGATGAAGTCGTCCGGCGTCCCGTCCCAGCGCAGCACCAGGTCCAATGGGGCGTCGATGGGATGCAGGCCGCCGTCCGTGTACAGCATGCCTATTTCCAGCAGCGCGTCGGAGTCGGGGTCGAGCCCCGTCGTCTCCACGTCGATCCATAGCAATGTGTCCATGTCCGCCCTTATGCGTCTCCGCGCTCCGGGGCCTGACGCATAAGGGACGGACATGGTTACGAAATACAGGACGGCCGAGGCCGTCACCCCGGGGCACCCGGACAAGCTTTGCGATCTCATCTCCGACATGGTCCTCGACGACATGCTCGCCCACGACCCGCACGCCCATGTGGCCGCCGAGACATGCGCGGCCGGCGATACGGTCATGGTGTTCGGCGAGATCAATTCCCATGACGGCCACAAGCCGGACGTGGAGTCCATCGTCCGCCATGCCTTCCGCACGGTCGGCTACACCGACCCGTTGTACGGTACGACCGCCGACGGGGTCCGGGTCGTCGACGGGATGCACGCGCAGTCCGCCGAGATAGACGCGGCCGTCGGCGACGCGGACGGGGCCGGCGACCAGGGCGTCATGGTCGGTTACGCGACCGACGCGACGGAGACCATGCTGCCGCCCGAGACGGAGCTCGCCCGCCATCTGGCCGCCCGCCTGTGGGAGGCCCGGGCCAACGGCATCGGATGGCTCCGCCCCGACGGCAAGACCCAGGTCACGCTCCGGACCGACGGCGGCGCTACGGCCCTGGACTCCATCCTCATCTCCACCCAGCACGACCCCGGCATGACGCCCGCCGCCATCCGCGGCTGCGTGTCCATATACATCGTCGACCCCGTGCTCGCCGCCCACCCGGAACTGGACGCCACCGACTGGAGGCTGGACGTCAACCCGTCCGGCTCGTTCGTCCTCGGCGGCCCCGAGGGCGACGCCGGACTCACCGGCCGCAAGATCGTCGTCGACCAGTACGGCCCGTCCATCCCCGTCGGCGGAGGCGCGTTCAGCGGCAAGGATCCAAGCAAGGTCGACAGGAGCGCCGCCTACATGGCCCGCCACATCGCCGTCTCGCTCGTCCACGCCCGCCTCTGCCATGAGGCCACCGTCCGGCTCGCCTACGGGATCGGCGTCGCCGAACCGACCGACGTGTCCGTCGACGCGCACGGCACCGGCATTGCGGACGACGCCATCCTCTCCGCCGCCGTCCGCGGCGTGTTCGACCTGACCCCGCGCGGCATCATCGACGCGCTGGACCTCCGCCGCCCCCGATACGCGGACACCGCATTGCACGGGCACTTCGGCCGCCCGGGGCTCCCGTGGGAGACGCCGTCCGACCCCAGCACCCTGCGGAGCGCCGTCGAGGCAAGGCTCTGATGTGCCCCCACATGGCGGGCCTCCTCGCCCGCTACGAGAGGAGCCCGTACGGACGGCGCGGCCGCCACGACGGTTTCCTCTCGTTCGCCCTCGCCGTCTCGGAGGCCGCCTCGCTGGGGCACATCGGCGCGGGCGGGGCGCTGGCCGCCGGCGTGCGCGTCTACGTGCGGCTGAAGCCGGAGGATCCGGACAGGGCGCGCGCCGACGCGCTGCATATGGCCGTATGGGCCGAGCGGCGCTTCGGCGCGTCGGACGCCATGGACCCGTGCTGGCGGAATGCGCTGGCGGGCATGCTTTAGCCGACCAGTCCGACCTTGTCGAAAAATGCGACCTGGGATAAAACGTGCCCCGCCCTTCAGGGCGGGGGTGGCCGAGGTCCGGGCCTTCGGGACGCATGGAGTGAATTATGGAGACCGTCAGGCGTTACAACTACCGCGCGTACCCCACGAGGGGCCAACGCATGGCCTTGTCGCGCCTGTTCGGCGCATGTCGATACGCCTGGAACTGGTACGTGCGCCAGCGCCTGACCGATTGGAACTTCAACAGGTCGAGGCCCTCCTACGCGGAGCTGAGCGCCAAGTTCAACAGGACGAAGACCGAGAAGGCGCTCGAATGGCTGACCCAAGTGTCCGCCGTGCCGTTGGCGCAGTCGTTGCGCCAGTGCGAGAAAGCGTATTCCGCGTTCCTCCGGTATGTCGAAAAGCATGGATGCCATCTCGACCATAAGGGCCGTCCATTGGGCTATCCGCGGTTCAAGAGCCGCCATTGCGGCGAGCAGTCCGCCACGTTCACCACGTCGGCCAGATTCCACGTCCGCCATGAGCGCAATTCCAGATGGATGTTCCTGGAATTGCCGAAGATCGGAGAGGTCAAGCTCCGCTGGTCGAGGGATCTGCCATCAACTCCGTCAAGCGTGACGGTGATGCGACATGCGGACGGGACCTACGAGGCCAGCTTCGTCGTCAAGGCCGAACCGAAGGCTCCGCCGAAGCCGAGGCATGACGCCTGCGGCATCGACATGGGCCTCGAGTCGTTGGCGTCCATCGTGTATTCGGACGGAACGCGCGAGAAGGTCGCGCCATTGAGGGCGCTGCGCAGGGCCGAACGCAAGCTGAGGAAGCTTGACAAGGAGTTGAGCCGCCGCCGACGCGGCTCGAACAATTATTCGAAGACCAGAGCGACGAAGGCGAGACTGTATGCCCGTATCGGGGCCCAACGCAAAGACCTAGCGTGCAAGCTGGCCTCCAGGGTGGCGGGCGAGAACCAAGCCGTTGCCATGGAGACGTTGTGCGTCAAGGGGCTCATGCGCACCCGGATGGGCAAAAGCGTGGCCGATGCCGCATGGTCGATGTTCACCGACAGGGTCGACACGCTCTGCGCCCAATGGGGCCGCAGGGCCATCCACATCGACCGGTGGTGCCCGAGCAGCCAGGTCTGCTCGCAATGCGGACGTAGGGACGGCCCGAAGCCGTTGGACGTGCGCGAGTGGGAATGCCCGGACTGTGGGGCGTTCCTCGACCGCGACTACAACGCCGCATTGAACATCATGGACGCCGCGGGACTCGCGGAGTCGTTAAACGCCCGTGGAGGCGATGTGAGACGGAGGCTGGCCATGGCCGGCCGCGACGCGATCGCCCGTGAAGCGGGAACCCACCGAACCACGATACTCCCATTGGGCTAGTGGAGTAGGAATCCCCTGCCTTCAGGCGGGGGAGGAAGTCAAAATGGCGTCGCGCTGGTCGAGCAGGGACTTGACCGACGGGTCGAAGGCGACCAGGTCATCGACCGACTTGGATGTGAGGCTCGAGCCGCGGCCCGTCCACAGCAGATACAATTCGGCGCTCCGGGCGAGCACCTCGGTCGGCGTCGCGTAATACTGGCGCTTCGAGTCGGAGATGCCATCGAGATTCTTCAGGGCGGTCCGCTGCCGGTCGAGGATGTCCTTGAACTCCGGGGAGGCGGACAGCGGTCCATGCTCGAAGTCGAACGCGTGGGCCATCTCGTGCGCGCCGGAGCGTGGGGCGCGGGGGTCGATGGCGATGGCGTGGTCCACGGGAGAGTAGACGCCGATGGCCCGATGTCGTCCGCACAGGCGGAAGCGGAACGAGTTGTCCGGACTGATGGCCGGCAGGCAATGCCGCCGCCGCAGGTCCTCCATCTCGGCGTCAAGCCGGGCGAACTCCTCCAGGTCGACGCTGTCGTCCAGTTCGACGTGGGCGTACCGTCCGGCGAGCCGGCAGTCGGCGGCCGCCTTGCGGTGGGCCGTGTCGCAGTGGATCTTGTCCTCGAACACGCCGGCGGGATGCCGGTCGGCGAAGCGCCTGTTCTCGGCGCGGGACTCCTCGAGGCCCCACCGGGCGTCCAACGCCCTACGGAAGCCGTGGATGGCGTCGGACACGGCGATGCGCCTGTCCAATTCCGGCGAGTGGTATCCACGCTCCCGCATCGACTTCAGATACTCCACGTCGGCCGGATCGTCCTTGCCGCGCCACATGAGCACGGCGGTGAGCTGGTCGTCGTCGATGTCCAGCTGCGAGGCGGCGACGAGCGTCGGCACGTCGACCGTGCGGATGGTCCGGCGCGTGCCGGACTTGTCGCCCCGCATCCACGCCGTCGTCTGGCCGCGCCAGCCCTTCGCCCACGGCTCGGTGCTCAGCAGATGCAGGACGCCGTCCTTGTCGACGCCGGCGGTGACGGAGCCCTTCGTCTTGTTCGCCTTGAGCCATTCGACGAGCCGGTCGCCGGACGTGTCGGCGGGCTCCAATTCCAATGCCCTCATGTAGGCGGAGGCGACGCGGGCGTCGGCCTCGGCGCGCTGCGCGTCGTCAAGGCCGGAAAGCATGTAGCGGCCGAGCTTGGCGGCCACGTCGTGCGTGGTGTCATGGGCGCCGATCCTGGGCATCCGGGCCGCCGTGGGCTTCAACTCCATGAGGGTCTCGACGCGGCGGCGGGAGGCTTTCGCGTTCATGGCCGCCTCGATGAGCATCCGTCGCCTGTCCGCGTCCATGCCGGGCATGGCGGCGGCGAGCCTCGCGTCGGCCTCGTCGAGGTCCAGGTCGTCGTCGGAGCCCTGCCCCGCCTTCCTGTCGAACTGTCCGCCGTCAGGACGGCCCGCGGCCTTGTGGCTGTTGCCTCTCGCGTCGACGGTCATCGTCCCATCCTTCTGTACATGGCCCGCGCCCATGCGAAGCGGGAATCCTCATCGAAGCCGGCCGCCTCCAGCGTGTCCATGCCGCCGTTGACGACGGCATCGGCCAGGTCCAGCGGGTCGGGCTCGTACACGTCCAGTCCGGCCTCACGGATGAGCCCCTCGTCGCCGTCCTCCTGGGGTCCGTCCTCGTCGATGTCGGCGGCGGCCATGTACTTCCTGATGCCGTCACGCAGGTCGCGGGCGTATTCGCCGTCCACGCCCTCGAGCGCGCGCAGCTCCACGCGGTGCATGGAGCGCATCCACGAGCCCATCGTCTCCAGGTCGATCTCATCCTCGTCCATGCCGTCCACGGTGTCGCCGATAAGCGTGGAGAACGCCTCGTATGGGGTCGGCGTCCATGTGTTCATGCCTTCGCGGGCGATCAGCGCGTCATCCTCGTCCGCGGAGCCTCCGCCGTACTCGCGTACGCGCCGGGCGCAGCCTTCGGCGAGTGTCTCCTCCGCAGCCGGGACAAGATCGTCGTCCGAGCCCTGGCCTGCCTTGCGGTCGAACTGCCCGCCGTCGGGCCTACCCGCCGCCTTATGGTTGTTGCCGTTCCTGTCCTGCGCCATGATTGGCCTCCTCGTCCGTCTTCCCTGGACTATGCCGGGTATAGGCCGTTATCATGAACGGACTTATCACTCTATCGGCCGTCGCCTTGTCGGCGGCCATGCTCATGCCGCTGTCGGCGCAGGCCGCCGTGGGCGACCCCACATCCATCCCGACCGACGAGAGCGCCGTGCGGGTCGGCTCACTGCATGATGCCGACAAGCCGAAGACCGACAAGGCCGCGGACAGGGCGGCGGATTCCGCATCCGCGGCCACGGCATCCAAACCGCTCGTCTCGACGGGCGTGGCCATCGCCGGCGCGGTCGTGGACATCGTCCTGCTGGCCGCCATCGGCATCGCCTTTGCGATGGCCTCCCGGCGCAAGTGACGCCAAAGGAACAAAAAGGCCACCCCCGGAATCCGGCATGGACTCCGGGGGTGGCCTTTTTGCTCTTATCGGTCAAGGGATTCGATGGCGTCGTCGTAGATGATGTGGAGGATTTCGCTTCCCTCCTCCGTGAGCCGGTCGAGGAACATGTCGAGCCCGCGCGGCACGGCGGCGAGCACCGCGTCGATGTTGGCGTCGGACGGCTCTTTGCCCGCATCCTCGATCATGGCGCCGATGTCCCCGCGGCACCAGACATCCTCGGCTATGACGTCGGCCGTGGCGCGCGGGAAACGCAGATGACGGCCTACGGCGCCCTCCGCTCCGATGTTGACCGACACGCGCGCGTCCTTCGGCAGTGTCTTCAGGAATTCCACGGCCTTGTCGACGGTATCCATTGTCCACTCCTTTTCCATCCCCGCGGCCTTTCCGCGGCGGCAGGGCGGCCATGCGTCCCGGAAAGCGGGTTAGAGCCGTCGTGGAGGACGGACGCTACGGCGGCCGGATTCATTGGGCTACGATCCGGTGGGCGCTTTCACGCCGCCTCCACGGCGGCTCCCGATCCTCCCCTATGCGTCAGAACAGCGGGTCGAAGGCGGCCGTGGAGCGCACCCGCGCGTCGATGAGCGGCAGATAGGACGTGTCCAGCTCGGAGCCCACGCAGCGGCGTCCCTCGATGCGGGCGGCGGCCATCGTGGAGCCGGAACCCAGGAACGGGTCGAGGATCAGGCCGCCCGGACGGCAGGAAAGGCGGACAAGCCAGCGCATCAGGGACGCGGGCTTGACGGTCGGATGGGCGAGGCGGCGGATGCCCGCGTCCGTCGTGCATGCCATGGCCTCCACGTCCAGCAGGGATGCGGGCACCTCCGGCGCGTCCGGGCGCAGTCCCAGGCGGGCGGCCTGCTCCGGCCACCCGGCGGCGGGACGGCGCATCGGCGCGTCCGCGACGACCGGCCTGTCCGCGCCGGACGCCTTCGGACAGAAGTAGAACGGCGGGACGCCCTCGGGCAGGAGCCGCCCCAGACGCGGGTCGAGGACCAGGTCGGACGGATACCGTCCGTCCAGGCGGGGCGCGCCGGGGCGCGGCGTCGCCGTGTCGCGCATGACGTCGCCGCCACGCGGGTCGCCGTCGCGGAGGCGGCTGTTGCGCTCGTAGCGGCGCCCCAGCTCGGCCATGTCGGCGGGCACGGCCGCGTCCGCGACGTCCAGCGCGCCCGTGCCGTGGTCGAGAAGATTCCGCCCCAGCATGGCCTCGCGAGGGCGCTGGGCCACGACGACGGGCTCCCAGGCGGGTTTCAAGGCCGGATTGAAGCCGGTCCAGCGGGACGCCTCCGGGGTCGCGGGCTCGTAGGCGCCCTCCTTGAGGCGGCGGCCGCGCAGGCTGGCGGAGCCGGCCTCCCTCGACGCGCGCGGGTCGGACACGCCCAGCGCCCGGTCGACCGCATGGTCGCCCCACTCGCCCTTCGGCATGCCGGAGGCGTACAGCCAGCAGAGCTGGTCGCGGATGAGGAATCCGGCGTCCTCGACGGCGCAGGCGAGCCTGTGCCAGGTGCGCGGGGAGCCGAACGCGAACAGGAACGCCCCGGGGCGCATGACGCCCAGGATGGCATGCCAGAAGTCCGGGTCGAACGCGATGCCGGTGGAGTCCCATCGGGCGGTCTCCCCGGCGGTGCCGAGCCCCAGCTCGTAGGGCGGGTCGGTGACGACCGCGTCCACCGGCCCGTCGAGGACGGACGGCAGATCGCGGGCGTCGATGTTGTAGACGGCGGAGCCGTCGTAGTCGAATGCAGGCCTCATACCGAGGCCATATGCGTCGGGCGGCTCTAGTCGACCAACTCGACGACGATCTCCGAACGGCGCGTCAGGCCGGGCAGAAGCCCGAAGTCGGGCGTGATGCCGGCGGCCTCCAGCAGGGGGCGGAGGATGTCCTCCGTCCCGCCGTGGATCTCGTAGCGATGGCAGGGGCCGTCGATCAGCTCGTACACGCCGTCGAGGGATTCCATCAGGCCGACGACCGCGCGCGTCCTTCCCCCGTCCAGCATCGTCCTGTAACGGTATCCGTGGAACGGCGCCGGCCCCTCCCCCTCGCCGTCCATGTGGAATATGTAGATCGTCAGCTCCATCATCGTTCGCTCCTTCTCGTTTCCGACGCCCCGCCCATGCGTCCCCTCCGGGCATAGAGGCCGGACAGCGCCGGACAAGGAGGATGGAAATCATGACGATGGATGCGAACGGCAACAGCCACAAGGCCGCGGGACGCCCGGACGGCGGACGGTTCGACAGGAAGGCCGGACAGGGCTCCGACGACGATCTGGAGGTCCGGCCGGCCGCGATGGACAAGGTGGCCCTGCAGGTGTCGGCGGCCCGGGCCATCGCGGGCAGGGAGCCGCCGGACTGCTCGAAACTCGGCCCCGTCGGGGCGAACCACACGCTGGCCGGCTGGCTGGACCGGGAGGCCCCCGGCTGGCGGTACGACAGGGCCGCGCTGGCGGCGAGCATGCCGGGTGTGGTCGACGACTACCGCGACAGGGACCCGGTCGACACGGCGGAGGCGGAGAGCATCGAGAGGAGGGCGCTGGGCACGCCGGAGCGGCCCGGACGACTCGTCCGGCATCTGCGCGAATGGCTGCCGAGCGACGTGGACTCCATGGAGACGGCCCGCGGCATCATCCACGACAGGGCGGAGAGCGCGCGGCGCTGCTACGCGCTCGACCCGACCCGATGCCTCACCCCGGAGGCGTTCAGGGCCGCGGTGGACCAGTCGAGCGTGGAACGGTTCTTCACGTCCAAGGAGATCCGCATGTCCGCCCATCGCATGCGCGTGGGCCACAGGTACATGGACCGCGTCTCCGAGTGGAAGGCCGGGCACAAGGGCTCCACGCCCGACGGCGAGACGCGCGACGCGCTATGGGACGCGGCCCTCGCCGACTACGTGGCCGAGAAGAAGGCGAAGGGCAGCTCGTTCGGCAACGGCCTCAACTACACGGACGGCAGGAGCGCCCATGAGGGCGTGAGGCCACGCGTGTACATCGACCGCAACGACATGGAGGAGCCGTTCAACGGCCGCAAGGACTTCGAGGGCATGTACCGGCGCGGGCAGGCGAGGATACGCCAGTGGGCCGCGAACTACGCGGACTACTCCATGACCGGCGAGGACGGCGACGCGACCGGCGACGCGCTGGACATGGCCACCACCACGTCCGTGACCGGCTCCGCGCTCCGCGGCGTCGGCGAGACGGAGCGCCGCGCCTACAAGCTGGCCCTCGCCCAGGGCAGGAGCGCCGCGGAGCTCGACGCCGTCGCCAAGGCCCTGGGTCTGGACGGGGACACACGCGGCCTGCTTGAGGCCGAATGGCATGCCGAGGGCGCCTTCGCCCGCATCTAGCGTCCCGGGGACGCATGGGGACCGAAAAAACAAGGGCACGTTGGAAGGAGGTGTCGGAAAATGCTGTACGTGATCGGATTCGTGATCGGCTTCGCCGTCATGTTCGTCCTGGTCTCCGCGCTGAAGCTGATCGCCGGCGCCGCGCTCACCGCGGTCGGCGTCGTCATCGGCACGATCGCGGGCGTGATGGAGGGCCTCCTGGGTTCCCATGACGGACGATAGCCTGGAGTCGGTGGCCGCGCATGGCATCCGCGGGCGCGGCCCGATGGAGCTCGTGCCCCGATGGTCGTACGCGGAGCCGCCGGAGTTCGGCCGGCTGATCGCGGACGGGGCGGAGGACGGACGCCGTTGGGCCGCGCGCCGGGTGCGCCGCGCCGTGGCGGCGGCCCTCTCCGCCGTCTTTCTGCTTTCCGCGGCCGCCGGCGGCGGCTGCATGGTCCTCTCCGCCCGGGCAAGGACGCTGGAGTCGGAGCGGGCCGCCGTGGAGGAATGCTCGGACGCGCTGGGACGCCTGTCGGCGCTGGAGTCGCGGGCCATGAAAGCGCGCCGCCGCATGGACGACGCCGTGTCGAGGCTCGACCAATCGTACGATCTCGACCGTCTTGTGCCGTTGTCGGCGACGAGGCCGCCGGAGGTCCCGGCGCTCTCCTGCTCCGCGGACCCGGCGAAGGCCGCCGCGAAGGCGGACCGGGCGGCGAAGGGGCTGTCCGATTGGCTCAAGCCGGTGGAGGCCGCGTTGAATCCCGCCCGCCCCTGACTCCAATCGACGCGCAAGGCGTCTTTTGCCCCTAAAAACGATTCTTTGGCCCCTCTGACAGGCTCTCGTCCTTTTGGGAGATAGATGTTTTGCCATCCGATCCACACCGTGTCGCAGAGGACGCCAAGGATTCGATTTTCAGGCAATGACGTCGACTGAAATTAAAAAACGGCCCGGAAACGTGATTGCTTTCTGGCTCGGCTTCATACAGCCGACGGCAACGCCACAAGGAGGTCCGCAGGCCATTCATCGGCCGCAGGCAATCGGCGACCCCCTATCGAGCCTTTCGAGAATAAGGACGGGCAGTGGATCTCAATGGAGGAATCAAGCCCGTCTTCACACTTTCGACACATTTATGCGTCCGTATGCACTTCGTATGCAGCCGTATGCAGTCCGTATGCACTTTTTTGGCTCGAGCAAGAAGCCAATGAAGAGTAGGGCTGAGAGCACATGCAGAGAGCCGTATGCACTTTATGCACCTCTTTTGGGAGTTGGACCTTTTTTGGCCTTTTTCCTTTTAAGGGAACTGCATACGGTGCATACGGCTGCATACGGAAGTCATTGGAATCCGGCCTTAGCCTTACTGCCCGTAGGCATCGGAGCCTCTTCCGCACGCCGAAAGCAAAAGTGCATACGGCGGTGCATACGGCTTTCCGGCCGAAAAGCCCCTATCGACCCCCTATTGACGAAATATCCCGTTTTGGGATGCCTGTGCCCCGTGGCCGCCGTCCGGCACCTGTTCGATGACGCCGCGCCGCTCGTTGGTCGAGTCATCGGGGTTCGCCCAGGCGTAGCCGGGCGCGCGCTCTCTCTGATGGACGAGCTTGTCCTTGAATACGACGCGCATGATGCGGTCGGTCATAGCCTCGTCGATCATCGGACGCGGCATGTCGTGGTTGGCGCCCGGGATCATCCGGCCGCGGCTCCCATCCCGGCGGCGGCCTTCCGCACGCATAGCCCCACCGCATGAGGCTCAAGGAACTGAAGAAAGATATCGACGGCCGCTACGGCCTGCGCTGCGGGCGCGTGCACGAATCCCGCATGGATGTGTGGATCGCCCACGACCACGCCAAAGGCGTCATCATGCACAAGTCAGGTAAGTGCGAGCCCTGGCGCATCGACGGCGCGGCTGTCGTCAAGGGATTGCCGTTTCACATCAAGTCCGATTGGTCGGCCGATCATAAGGCCCGCGTTCTACGCGAGCGGATGGGCTAGTCCCGCTCTTCCGTCACGGCCCGCACGGCGTCGTGCAGGCGGGCGCGGACGCGGGGATCGTCCCAGCCGTACGCGGCGGCCAGCGCCAGCGTGTCGGCATCCAGCTCCCCGTACAGGTCCCGTCCGAACCACTTCGGCACGTCCGCCGTCTCCTTGAACGACTCCCAGAGCGGGTCCACGTCGGCCACGGCGTGCCGCCGCGCCCATCGGGCCGCGCGGGTCGTCTTCAGCCCGGCCCTCCATTCCAGGAACAGGTCCGCGGGCATGCCGTCGGGGTCCGCCGCCCATTCCGGCCGGCCGGTGCGGACATCCAGTTCCAGTCCGACGCCGTGGACGCGGGTCAGCCGCGCCTCCGTCGGCTCCGGCTCGCCATGCCGAGCGGCGGCCGTCTTCAAATCGCGGCCGAGCGCCGTCACCTTCTCGCGGGCGAGCTCGCGCTCGTCGGGGGGAAGCTCCATGTATCTGCCGGAGCCGAGGCCGAGCAGCGCGTCCGCGTCGGCGAATCCGCCGTAGGCGGTCCAGCAGACGTACACGGCGTGCGTGGTCCCATTGTCGGCCGCATCCAGCATGGCGCGGCATATCGTCCGCATGTCATTGTTCCAGGTCACGATTTCAATAGCCTCCAGAAGTATCCGACGGCCCGCGGATCGGCGGGCGCGTCCGTGAACGTGGAGGCCCATGCGTCGGCCTGCATGACGGGAACGGCTCCGGGGAACATGGTTCCGCGCATGACGCCGTACACGCCGCCCGTGGTGCGGGACAGCAGGACGACGGGCCTCACGTCGAGGCCGGCGGGCAGTCCGGAGCGGACGGAGTCGGCTGCCCAGGCCATGTTGCCGCTGGCGTGGTAGGTCCTCACCGGGGCGACGCCTGCAAGCGAGCCGACGGGCACGTTCAGGTTCGTGTTGGAGTCGTAGGCCCGCAGCTCCCCGCCGCCGCGCATGGCATCGAGGCCGGGCGTCGGGACCAGGTACGCGTCCGGGGAGGCCGGGCGGTAGTGCTTGGCGTCCAGAAGCCAGACGGTCCGGCCGGACACGACCACGACGTCGATGTCGGCCTTGCCGGTCGCGTCCCCCGGGTTCCGACAGGAGAGGAAGACGTGCGCGTCCCGTATGCCCATGGAGGCGAGCATGCGGGCCACGGAGTCCTCCCCCGCCACCCCGGCGGCCACGTTGCGCCCGTCCATGCCGTCGGCGACGGCGGTGGCCTCCAGCCCCGCGGCCGGCCTGCCGTGGACGTTGGGAGCGGCGAGCCAGGCGGCGAATGCCGCGTCGCCCACGCCGTAGGACACGGGCTCCGGTCCGCGGGGCGCGGAGAGCGGCTCCATCGGCCGCTCCCCTGTCCAAATGTCCGATGGGGTGGAGTCGGAGGCGGATATGAGGGCGGCGGCCGCCAGAGCCAGCAGCAGGACGCCGACCGCGGCGGCCAGCCAACGGCCGGAGACGAGGACGAGAAGTAGGCCGACGAACCAGTGCCTTCTGACGCAAAGGTACAGGCCGAGCGCAAGGACGATCCATTGGAGCATGTCCGTTCTTATGCGTCCATGGCGGCCGTGTCGAAGCGTCGGGCATCCGAAAGCAATTCCGAAAACGGCCGAAAACAATCAGCAATCAATTTCGGACCGGAGTGGGCCTGAAGGACATGGATGCGGGCAGTAAGACGGGAGTCCAAGAATGTCCTCCCTTCCGACTCCAGAGGACATCTTCACACTTCCGTCATTTTTATGCGTCCGTATGCACTTCGTATGCAGCCGTATGCACTAATTATGCACTTTTTGCCCGAAATCGAAAAGCCAATAAAGAGTAGGGCTGAGCGAACATCAGAAGAGCCGTATGCACTTTATGCACCTCTTTTGGGAGTTGGACCTTTTTTCGCCTTTTTCCTTTTAAGGGAACTGCATACGGTGCATAAAACCGCATACGGCCGACGATGGAATCAGGCTCTAGCCCTACTGCCCGTAAGCATTGAGGCACTTCCTGCCTGTCAAAATCAAAAGTGCATACGCAAGTGCATACGGATTTTCGCCGATTTCGGGCGGAAATGCCCGCCGACGGAATTGATTTGCCCTTGCCCGCCATCATCATTGACGGACACGCAAGGCGTCTTTTGCCTCCGTATGCCATTCTTTGGCCCCTCTGACGGACTTTCGTCCTTTTGGGGAATAGTTGTTGTCGCCATCCGATTCGCGCCATGCCGCAGGGGCCGCCAAGGATTCGATTTTCAGGCGACGACGCTTTTGGAAATAAAAAAGCCCCCGGAAACGTAATTGTTTTCTGGGGGCTTCGTTGGGTCGCCAGGGTCTCAGGCGGCCATGCCGGGACGGAGGGCCGTCCGGCGGTCCAAATCCAACCGCTCGCAGCCGATGCGGGAGACGCCCATCGGAAACGATCCAAGCAATCGCTCCGCCGCCTCCAGCGTGGAGGCCGTCATCATGATGGTCGCGCCGTCGGGCAGCGCCTGCATGGCGTGGCGGAAGCGGGCGCGCTTGCGGGCGGCCGTCACGGCCATCGCGTTCCAGCGGGCCACGTTCGGATTGTTGTCCGGGTTCGGGATGGGCTCCGAGGCTCCCATGGCCCAGTAGTCGACCGACTCGACGGCGAGCGTGTCGCCGGACCGCACGCGCCCCACGGCATCCAGCGCGCCGTCCAGGTCGTTGAGTCCGATGCCATGGATGCCGTCCGGCATGTCATGGGGCAGACCGCAGGGCACGGCGACGAGCCAACGGCGGCCCGCGCCTCCCTCAAGCCGCTGGAGCAGGGTCCGGGAGCGTTCGCGGCGGTTTCCGCCGGCGATGATCAGATTCGTCATGCGTTCCGGCTATGCCGCCCGGACACATGGCGCGGGACATGGATAAGGGAACGGAACCGACCGTGCGCGGACGCACCCGCACCGTGGAGGAATGGGCCCGTTGGCGCGGCATGACCGTCGAGACGCTCGTCTGGCGCCTGGAGCACGGATGGGAGGCCTCGGACGCGGTGCTCGTCCCGGTCCGTCCGGCGGCCGCGTCGGTGGTCGTGACGGCCTTCGGGCGGACGCTGACGCCGGGCGAATGGGAACGGGAGAACGGCGTGCCCGCCACGCTCATCGGCAAGCGCATCAAGCTCGGCTGGACGCCGGAGGACGCGGTATCCCGGCCCGTGCGGTCGAAGCGGACGGCAAGGACCGTCACCGTGGGCGGCGAGACGCTCGCCATCCACGAATGGTCGGAGCGCGCCGGCATTCCGGCCAACGTCATCTCCAGCCGTCTGAACTGCGGTTGGACGCCGGAGCGCGCCGTCAACACGCCGGTGCGGCCGCGCCGGCGCCGGGACGCATGAGACGGGCGTCAGGAAAAAGGAGCCCGCCATGAAGACCATCGGAAAAGCCGTCTACACCATCATCTGCCTCGCGTTGCTCGCGGCGACCATCATCGCCCAATCGCAGGGCTGGACCACCACGTTCTATCTGGCGTTCCTCGCCGTCGCCACACCGGGCGCGACCATGTGGGCATGGCGCCATCTGATGCGTGCATAGCACGAAGGCGCCCGCCGGGGGCGGTGGTTGTCTTCTCTCTCTCATCAAAACCCCCTGAACCGCCGCCTTGGGTGGATGATACGACAGGGGCGGAACCATCGGCATGACGGTCCCGCCCTTGTCGCTTATTCCAGTCCTTCGCCCAGCCGGATGATCTCCTCCAAGGCTTTCCGGCGCCGGTCGTATTTCCTTTTGCCCCGCCATGCCTCCTCCGGGGAGAACGTCGGCGGGTCCATGGACTGGGGTGTCAGATGTCCCAGTCCGACCATGTTGATATTATTGCAGGTAACAGCTTTTGGCCCATGCTTGGACTTTCCGGTCGGGTCAGGCCATGGGCTGGAAAGAATCCGAGCCAGCTACCGTGAGCGCATCCCCGTGCATTGACCTGCGCGGACGTGAATGGGCGTTGTAGGCCAGCAGTCGGCCGAAGCATTGGAATGTGTGACTGCGTATCCTCGTCAAGAGGCTTTGTCATGTAGCCGACAGTAACGAATGGTTTGGATTTGACGGGAAAGGCGACTGGTCATCGCCTTTCCCCTTTTTTACGAAAGGCCTCTTAGTGAACGGCAATCAGCTTTTGGCGAGGGCAAGAGAAGGTGCCGAATGGTATGAGGCTAATCTTGTCGGACGTGAGACGACCATCTACTGTAAGGATGGTTTCTGTTTTGCAATCTCTTGGCATCGTGAATGTTATCCACATCTGACGGGTTTGTATCTGCGTAGAGCGAAGAACGATTCGAGACCGGTCTCCCCTGGGGTGTTCTATAAGCTACTACTTCAAAAGCGTCATCTGGATGCGAAGAGGCTGGGATTCACCGACAACCACCATTTCGCCGACCTGAAGGCAGAGGTGCTGTTGGAGGCCATCAATCCGAAAAACACGCATCTCGTGTATGAGATAACATCAGGTGTCTTCCTTCTCGGAATGGGTGACATGGGGTATTGCCTCGGGCTTGTCCGAGATGTCGGACTGTCTTACGGAGAGAGAAACGTTTATCGACCGAAGTCCGTTTTCAATGGCGACATACTTAATGCGAAGGGATTCTCCATACAAACCGTCCATGATGTGGCTGACGTCGTAACCCGATTCGCTCCAACCCTGTCCGTCTCTCCTCATGGCTGAGTTTTCGATATAAAGACAGTGCCCATCGTCTTTCTAAAGATGGTGGGCACTGTCTGAGGCGGGTATCATTGATGACGACCTCCTCGGGGCAATCCGGCAATCGGGCCATTCGGCCACCGTCAGGGCATTCCGCCTTTCGTCGTCCATTTCCCCTCCTAAAGATTGGACAGGATCCGCGCGGCGGTCAGCCCGTGGAGATCGATTCCTTCAAGCCGTCGAACGAGGTCCTCCGCCGTATACTCCACGCCCTCCTTCGCTGCGATGACCATGTCCGCCAGAATTTCGTCGTGAAGTCCTGGATTGGCGTCCATCAGCCGTTTCACGCGGCGTTCGACGGATGCGGCCTTGCGCCGCCGGCTTTTCGGCCGCTTTTTGTAGGCGTGGGCACGGTAGGCGTTCCGCGCCGTTTTGTACCCCCAGCCCTGCGCGTCGTCGACGATCTCGCCGGTGTCCTCGTCCACAAGGCGCCAGCGCGTCTCGGTCCAGCCGACGTCGTATTTGTCCTCCGGCTCATGCCGGACGTCGAATGGCCTGGCTTTGACCGCTTTGACATCCTCCCTCGCATGAATGCGGGGGATTCTCGAATCTCACGGTTCGGGTTTCTGTTCGATACGACAAGACAAGAAGGGAGGGGACGCTAATGCGAGACCTTGGTTCCGGTTCTGCCGTCCTTGCAGACGCTGACCGCAAGCCCTGCGGCGAGGATGTTTTCGGCTGCGTTCACGTCACGGTCGTGACTGGTGCCGCAGTCCGGGCACGTCCATGCCCTGACTTTGAGGCCGGGCATGCCCTTCGGCCCGGTCTTCGCCCCGCAATGGGAGCAGATTTGCGTGCTCGGATAATACCTGTTGATGGTTATGAGCTGTCGCCCATACCATTCGGCCTTGTATTCGAGCATTCGACGGAACTCCGACCATCCGGCGTCCATGACGCTTCCGTTCAGCCCGTTTTTCGCGGACTGGCCGTTGGGGAGCCAATGGTTCGGATTGTCCGGGTCGGGTTTCGGCGCGCATCTTTTGGCCATGTTCTTCACGTTGAGGTCTTCGAGTACCACCGTTTGGTTCTCGCGGATTATCCTCGTGCTCAACTTGTGGAGGAAGTCACGGCGCATGTCCGTGATTCTGGCGTAGGTGCGGGCCACCTTGAGGGCGGCTTTCCGACGATTGTTGCTGCCTTTGGCTGTGCGGGACAATGCCTGTTGCTCCCGTTCCAACCGTTCGGCGAGTCTCTTGTAGTGGCGTGGGTTCGCTATGGTCTCCCCGTCGCTGGTGACGGCGTAACTGTCCACACCCAAGTCGATTCCGATGGCATGCTTTCGCGTGGGAAGAGTCTGGATGGCCTCCTCCACGAGAATACTGACATGCCATCGTCCGGCGGCGTCCAAACTGACGGTCACGGTGCTCGGCTCCGTCTTGCGGGGCAGTGTTCTGGACCATCGTATCGGCAACGGTTCGCGCATCTTGGCGAGCGTGAGTTCGTTGCGCCTAGCGTCCCACTTGAATGCGCTTCGAGTGTATTCGGCGCTTCCGCCGTGGGATTTGGCCTTGAATCTCGGATAGTCGCCGGTCTGCTTGAAGAAGTTGGAGAACGCCGTCTGCAAGTGTCTCAACGCCTGTTGCAGCGGCACGCAGGACACTTCGTTCATGTACGAGTATTCGGCCGTTTTCTTCCATTGGGTGAGCATGGCGCTGGTCTGGACGTAGGTGACGTTCCTGTGTTCCACGGTCCATGCGGTGGAGCGGGCTTCCAACGCGAGATTGTAGGCTTTCCGGCAGCAGCCGACCGTGCGCCTGAGCAGTTGCTCCTGCTCGGGTGTCGGGTAGAAGCGGAACCTGTACGCCCGCTTGTGTGCCTGCTGCCTGACCATGTTTCACATTATATCATAATAATCTGTGAAAGGAGGACGGTTTGCTTCCTCCCCGCCCTAAAGGACAGAGTCTCCGCAAATCAAAAACGATGACCCGCCTCCTTGTTTTTGCCCGCCCATGGGCGCACCCTGCGCGCCCCGTCGGCGTCGACCCGGTACATGATGGACCTGCCCTCGAACGCGAACAGCGGCTTGGAGCTTCCCCTCACGGGCGCCAGCCATTGGTCCAGGGTGCCGGTCACGGCCCTGACGCGCGCCATGCTTGACAGATTATGCCGCACCGCGCGGGCGAGCATGCCCGCGGCGGTCTCATTGTCCGGCTTGGCCTCCCTCAGCTCCGGAAACATCCGATTCTCCCTCCTGCGTCTGGTTTTGCCCATTGACATGCGTCCCGGAGTCCGTGTCCGGCGATTGCGATTGGCTTTGGCTGTCGTCGGATTGGACCGGCTGGCTTTGGGGCGCGGCATCCGTTTCCGGTTCCGTCGTCGCGGCCGGGGCCTGCCCCTGCGCCGTCGGCGGGGCGGGAGTCGGGCATGATGTGACGGTGCGGACCCTCTCCCTGACCACGGTGCGCTTGACGACTTTCGTCCTCACCGGCTCCGGTTGGCCGGCCTCGTAGGCGGTCCAGCCGCCCAGCACGGCCAGCGCGGCGGCGAGCATGGCGGTGACGGCGATGAGGAGCACGGGCCTCCGGTCGGCACGCGGCGCGCGCTCCAGCGGGACGGCCTCCTTGGGCGCGTGGCGGGCCACCATGTCCGCGAAGCGCGCCGCCTTGGCCGGGTCGGGCACGCGGAGCGTCCAGACGGACCGCGCGAGCGCTCCGGGGCGCATGGGTATGCCGGTGGCTTTGCCGTCCGGAGCGACGACGTCGATGACGAGGAAGGCCGCGTCTGGCGTGGTCATGACCCGGACCCCGCGCACCGAGCCGATGGGCGCGGCGGCGTACGCGCAGCGCCTGCGGTCGGCCTCGCGCCCCCAGCGCTCAAGCCGGACGACGTGCCCGTCGAACGTGGCGCGCCCCCCGATGGCGTCGAGCGACGGTTCGGGCGGATATGACGATGGCGTGGGCATGACCTGGACTCCTTTAGGAACACAAGGAAAGGGCGGGCCGCCGGCCCGCCCTTGGGATGACGGCGATGGGCTATGCGGCGGCCGGAGAGACGGAAGGCCGATCATCCATGCCTTAGTCCTCCCGGAACAGCCCAAGCTTGTATACCGAGTCAAGGAACTCCTGCCACGTCCGCGCCTCGATGGCGCGGCGCATGCGCTCCCTCAGTCCATCGTCCATGACGGCCGTGGACGTCGGCAGCGCCCAGCCCGTGTCCGTGCGCTCCCCGTTCGGCAGGCGGTCGGAGAAGCCTGTGAACATCCTGTCCAGGACGTCGGAGTATGGCTTCAACTCCCGAAGCCTCTCCCCCAGCCTGACGGCGAGCGCCGCGTCGGCCGGGTCGTCCAAAGGCGTGTACACGGCCCACGTCTCGTGCTCCCAGCGGTTCACCTCGCACCAGCGCCACCAGACATGCAGGGCGGCGGCCGCGTCGGCCGTCGTGGCGTCATGGGCGCCGTCGTGCCAACGCTCCGGATGGCGTTCCAGATATTGGTCGACCGTGGCGCCCCACACGCCGTCGAGGCGCATGTCGGCGCGGAGGTCCCGCAGGGCGGCATGGGCTGCGGCGGGCTGGACGTCGAAGCCGCGCGGGACCGGACCCGCGCACCAGGCGTCGCGGCGGGCGGCCGAGTCGAACGCATGGACATGGTACGGGATGATCGGCATGTCCATGCGGGTCAGCACTGCGTAGAATCTGCGTGTCGTCATTCGGTTTTCCTTCCCTCCCCGTTGTCGTCCCACTTGTCCAACGCCTCCATCATCTCGGCCAATCCGAAGTCGTCGTAGGACTCATAATCGGTCAGCCCGTTCCGGGTGCGGTACTTGATGGTCAGATTCTCCGGCTCGTCTCCACAGGTCTCGCAGATGGCCGGGCAATAATCGCAGTGGTCCCATTCGACGACTTCCATAGGCTCGTATTCGGAGCCGTCGAACAGTCCGGGCGACTCGACGCGGAGCACGCGCATCAGCAGGTCGTTGGTGGTGGGCGTCATAAATCCCCCTCCATCGTCTTCCGCCCTGTCCTGCTCAGGATGTAGCCGTCGAGGTGCAGCTGGAGCAGGCTCGCATACTGCCCGTCGTCCACGTCGTCCTCCGGCTTCGCGTACGGCCGGGTGTCCAGCAATGCCACCGGCAGGCCGGTGTCTCCGTCCCGTTCGATATGGAAGGGCGTCTCATCCTGGCCGTGGGCGTTCTCCCGGACGGCCCAGCCGTAATCGCCCACCCGCGGCTGGTCGGAGGGGTCCCCATCCTCGACATCCTCGTAGGTGAGCGGGAACGGCAATGCGGGCCGGTCGGGGATGTCCTTCAACGGCACAAGCTCCGTGCCCGGTTCGGCCGCATGCTTGGCGCAGGCGCCGCCGATGCCGTCGCCGTCCCCGCAGCCGGTCCAGCGGCGCACCGCCACGACGGGTCCGCCGCAGGGCTGTTCCATGCCGTCCGCGTCGGCCATGATGGCGGCGCAACCGGTATCGATGATGTCAGTCAGTGTCATGACGAGTCTCCATCCCATTGACTGTCCGTTCGATGAGCTCCATAAGCGCGTACAGGTCGATGTTGCCGGAACGGTCAACGTACACGGTGCCGCACTCGCTATGAGGCACGGCGGTCTTGTACAGGTCGTCGCTCAGCCATCCATACTCGCTGGTGGCGTCCTCGCAGAGCCTGTCCACGATTTCGTTGATGGGTAGATTCAGCATTTTCGATACTCCTTCTTCAGTTCCAGTTCTTCGGCGCGATGACCGTCCAGCCGTTTGACAGCGGGTATACTTCGCAGGGCTCGTCCGAGTCCAAATCGTCGTCCAACGGGTTCCAGTCTTCGAGACCGTCGTGGGCGATTTCGTCGTTGAGCGCCCCGCTGTGGATGCGTTCGGTTTCGACGTGAACATCCTCTGAGGGGAGGAATAGGAACGAGAATGGTTCGAGCATTGGTTCGAAAAGATACGGCAGTCCGTCATTGGCGCCCCAGTTGGCGACCACGTTCATGTGTCGTCCGTCATCCGTTTCCACGAGGATGACGCCCGACTCCTGTCCGGTGATGTCGTGAAGATTGATGTTCATTTCAGGCTCCTTTCCCGTTGTGCCGGGGACATGCGTCCCGGGCGGGTGGGCGGCGGCGCGGATTGGGACGCATGAGGGGATTGTCCGGCGGGAAAATCCCGGCGAGCGGAAAAGGAGCCGAAAATGGAAGTAACGCGCATCCATATCGAAGGAATCGTGAAGGGGCTTGGTACCAATGGCGTCAGGGAGACGTTCATCGACACCACCGACCCCATCGATCTGACCAAGCCGTTCTTCGCCGTCACGGGCGTGAAGAACGTGTCCGAGTATGCTTGGAAGCATTACTGTGATGGGAATTATGGTTTAGTGGAATGCTGGGATAGGACGGCCATCGAGAACCCGCGCAAGTATGTCATCTCCACCGCGCACATCGCGTTTGTGGAATATTGGGAGCGCGAGCAGGCGTAAGGCATAAGGAACATCCCCACAGCCCATGCTTCCATGGGCTGTGGGGATGTTCCTTTGACGGATTTTGAGCTACTCCTCCGCCTGCCGAATCAGCCAACGCCCGAAGGCGGCCGCCATTTCGCGGGTGAGCAGCACCGTGCCGTGCTGGTTGTCGGGTGTGTCGAACGACAATGCCACGCCAGCCTTCAACGGTTGGCAGCTGATCAGCCCGAACGGTCCGTCTTTGACACCCAAGCGTTGTCCATCCTCCCAGGTCGCCTCTTGCGCGTGTACCAAAACCTCATTCGGGTCTTTGCGATCGTAGGTCATATTCCGTATCCTTCCGTTGGTATCCGGAGTACCTATGCCCCGGCCTCCAGCCTCGCCAGCCGCGCATCGAAATCGACATCCGGCAGGCTTTCACGCACGTCCCCGCGCCGTGCCAGTTCCACAATGTCATCCCTCATGTGCCACGCGTCGGCCAGCAGGCTTTCCTCCGTGACGGACTCGAAGCCGTCGCCGTACTCCTTGCGCCGCACCCAATGGGCGTCCGGATCGTAATCGCCCGAATGGATGAACGCCTCATACAGGTCGGGCGCGGAGTACTCCAAATCGTCCGGCTCGTACACGTCGGCCCACCACATCTCGCCATAGCCGTAGCCACCCATGGCGCGGGCCATATCCAGCAATAGCCAGCGGTTCTCTTCGGTGTCTTGCATTTTCAGTCCTCCATGTATGAATGCAATGTGGCGCGAAGCTCCCTGTCCAGGGGCATCCCCCACTCCCCGGCCTCGGCCTTCAGGTCCTCGTCCGGATCCTTGTCCGGGTCGGGGATGATGCCGATGTCGCCGTTGGTGAGGAATTCGCCCGTCCCGATGCAGATGTCGGCCGGAGCGAGAGACCAGCCGGGCGCGATGGTGTCATCGTCATCCATGATGGGCCTGTCCATCACCTCCGGCGGCAGGCGCTTCAGTGCGTCAATCAACTGGTTCGGCGTCATGGTTGTTCTCCTTCCCTTGGCGTTTTTCGACCTCTTCGACGTATTCATCGTTGAACGACCGTTTGAGCCGTTCCCAGTATTCCCTAGGCGTCATAGCCGTTCTCTTTGTCTTCCAATTGCCCTCCACGGCCTTTCCTGTCATCCGCCTCGTTCCGCGCATCCCGCAACTCGACGGTTCCGACGAGTTCGATGCCATACGCCTGCCGGATGCGCTCGAAATACTCCTCCAAAGACGTCACGTCAGCCCTCCAGCTCGGTGATGTAATCGACATTCGCCAGCGGCACGAACATGCTTCGGCCGTCGAGCGTGCGAAGCACAGCCGCGTCGCCTTGCGGGAAATCGGTGGTGGTGGTGACGACGGTGCCGTCCCTCAGCACCCAGCGGTACAGCGGCATGTCGTCGGGGATGGCGTAGACCTTCGGTTCGGCGTCCGGGTCGAAGCCCGCGTTCCTCACGCCCTCCCAGTTGAATCCGCCCAGCAGCGCGTCCAGATAATTCGTCCCGTTGCGGTACCGGAAGTCCCGGTCGAATATGAACCTCTCGTAATCCGTGCAGTACTGGGCGCGCCTCCTGCACGGCTCCCGGTCGTATACAAGCTCCTCGTAGCGCCCGTCCGTTCCGTAGGAGATGGCGATGGCGCGTTTCACGGTCAGGCATCTCGCCTGCCTCGCGTCGATCGGTTCGATGGTGTCGCTCATGGTTCGCTCCTTGGTTTCGGTTACGCCAAACCCATGCGTCCCGGTACGGGCTACTCCGTCTTTTCGGCTGTTTTCGTGGCGTTCGCCCAATCACAGGACAGGCCGCCTTTGCGGTAGCCGATCAGAACGGCGCACGTCACGCGACGGCCATCGTGCAGCTTGAGCTCGCACTCCCCGATAGTCATTCGGCCGTCATAGTCGGCGCAGTTGGCGACACTCTCCTCCGCCACGGCCTCCGACCGAATGTCGCCGTCCTCCGCGTCGAACCCGTCGCACATCAGGCAGGCCGGAACCAGCAGTAATGCCAATAGTCTTCTCAATCCCGCTCCTTGTTTCGCGCGTAGGGGTCGTCTATGACGCCAAGCTCCAGCAACAGGTCGTAGGCGGTCATATCGGTCTGAAGCCTGTGTCCGCCGTAGCAGGGCGGTAGGTTACATGTCTGGCTGTCGTCCGCGTCGCTCCACTCAAACACGATTTCGTCACAGTCCAATTCCACGTCGATGTCCGCATTGTCGGTCATGAGACCGCAATCCTGACAGCGGCACATGCCCTGTATTTTCCTCATGTACTTCGGGTCGGCCATTATCCTATTCCTTTCTTTCTAACTGTTCGAGCCGTCCGCCGCACATGGGGCAGAACATGGGGATGGCCTCGTATCCGTCGCCCATGAGCTGCCCGTTCCCGTCGGTCATGAGCGTGCGCACGCGGAACACGGTCAAGCAGCATGGGCATTCGACCGCATCCACCGGATTGCATTCGGAGACGAGCGGCATCGGATTGTCTTCTGGGTTCATTTTGTCGTCACCTTCATCGGCTTGCCGTTGTGGTCGTAAAGCCATACCCTGTCGCCGGATGTGACCAGCAGGCTCAGGTCGTGGGCCTTTCCTTTCGCGTCCACGTATTCGCACTCGTACCTGCCCTGACCGGGCATGTACTTGGAGTCGGGGATGGCCGGGCAAGACAACGCCTCCAATCCGGCCTGTCGCGCCACCTGTTCGGTGAACGTGGTGTCCTTCGGGAGAACGAGAAGACCGGGGTTCAACGTCAGGAGTAGTCCGAAGCCGCCCACAAGGGCCAGACATATGACGAATTTGGTGTCCTCCAGCAATGGCTGGGCGTCCCGTGGGATACGATGCGTCGCGCGAAGCGCCAAGCGTCTGCCCGCCCGCCAGACGACGCCCAGCACGGCGAAAACCAGCACCGTGGACAATGCCGCCATGTATATGCAGTCCGACAGGCCGTGGTGATTGGCGGTCCATTCGCTCATGTCTATCATTTCAATGCCTTTCCGTCAGCGTCGTAGAGTCCGACCTTGTTGCCGTCGGCTACGACGAGGGTCGCCTTCCGCAGGTTCGCGTCGTTCGCGCCGTAGGTGTAGACGCAGTGGTACGACTCCATGTCGGGCAGTTCGGATGCGGTCATAACCTTGGCCGGACATGACAGGTTGCGCACGCCGAACTCCCTCCCTACCTGCGTGACGAATGATGCCGGGCGGGGCACGTTCTTGTCCACCGTCTTCGTCGGCTGGGTCAACATGAGGACGGACACCGTGCCAAGGAAGGCGATGAAGATGCCGAGACCGGTGAATACGCTGCTGAGTACGGCGAAGAGGGTGGACCTCTCCTCCAGACAATGGAGGATGATGGCAGCCAGAGTGAAGATGCACATTATGGCAATAATGACCCATGCGGAATGCCCACCGGCACTCAACTCAGCGGCGGTCCGGGGCACCTGCTTTGTTGGCGGATGAATGTACGTGTTCCAAGCTTCCACCCATTTCGTGAAGTCCTTCATCGTTCTATTCCTCCCCTACCGACTGCAAGGGTTTGCCGTCGGATTTGCGGTACAGTCCAAGCTTGCCGGAATCCGCATGGGCGACGACTTCGACAATCCCGTCCTTGCGGTATGCGACACATGAACTATCGCCGTTTGGCAGTCGGGTCTTCGACGAGGCGAAATCGATGTCGCCTCCGGTGTCGTTGCATGTGATGTCCCCCAATCCCCAAACATGTTTGATTTCATCCTTGAGCGTCCTCGGTTTTTCGACCTTTACCGCGGCTTCGATTTCCTTGGGACTACGGATGTCCACCGTTTGTACGACGCCCAGCCCTCCGACGAGGGCGAAGACCGTTGCAACCGTCGTTACGATGGGTTTCTTCCGTTTTGTCCCATAGAACAACGCCACAGATGATGCGGCAAACGTCAGAAACATGAAGAAAAATGTCCAGCTGTAGCCGCCGCCCGCCTCTGCCGCTTTGTCATATGCGCTGTTATAGGTATTCCATGCGTCCACCCATTTCGTGAAATCCTTCATCGTTCAGTCCTTTCCGACCGGCTTTAATACCGTGCCGTCGGCCTTATATAATCCGACCCTGTCTCCCTTGATGTGGACGGTCAGTTCGGTGCGTTGATTGTCGGTGTAGGCGACGCACTTCCAGTCGCCGTCGTCAAGGCTCGACTTGGGCAGGCTTGGGCTGTCGGTAAGCCCGTGGCTTGAGTTTTTGCAATCGCCCATTTCGTCCAGCCCCCACGTTCTCTCGATTTGCGTGGAGAGCGCGGGTGGTTCGGATACGTGGGCATCGTTGTGGGATGGCATGACGAACGATGCGAGCGCCAGCACACCGCCTATGACGGCTATCGCCATGGTCAAGCGGAAGAGCGGGCTTTTTTCGGGGTCGCCGCCCATTCCGCCGATGACGGCCACCGCGATGAGCCCGACGAAACCGAAGACCATCATCAATGTCAAGCCGATGCCTTGGCATATGCTTGCGGGACTGCCGGACACGGCTTCGCCCATCCGGTTGTAGGCGTCCCACATGGCCGCCCATTTCGTGAAGTCCTTCAATGCACTATTCCTTTCCCGTCTGTTTCAGTGCCTTGCCGTCCGTGTCGTAGAGGCCGAGTTTGGTTCCGTCCTTCGATACGCGGATTTCGACCAATTCCTTATGTCCTTTTCCGTTGGTCACGTAGCATTTCATGTCCTTGGTCGGCAGGTCGTGGTCGGGCAGGTCGCATTCGGACGAGACCTCCTGCAATCCCCAGATTTGCTTGATTTCCGATTCAAGATTTGGAGAGGACAATCCCTCGGACAGGCAGAAGCATCCGACCGCGAACAGAATAGGAGTAACAGATTCATTTATAAAAGCGACGATTGCGCTGAAAAGCGCTCCGAAGACAAGGAACACGCACACCTTATCCATCCCGCCCGCCGACTGGAGCCATTGAGAAAAATCATGCATTTTTATTACGAGACCTTCCGATTGTCGTCCATATACTTTTTCAGCATGTTCCCGTCAGCGGTACGTCTCGCATTCTCGCGGACGGTTTGAGGATTCCAAGCGCCCATTGTCAGGACGGTCCTGTGGCCCACGTTTGGGAAAATGGGGCGTATGTCGAGCATGAGACGTTCAAGGAATGGCGAGAGAGGCGTATCCGTTTCCACCCGCAGGCCATACCGTTCCTCGAACTCTTTTCTTTCCTGCTCCATGCGGAGTCGTCGGAGGTACAGGATCGTCTCGTCCGGGATTTTGTTTTTCACTGTTCGCATGTCAGTCGGACTCTTTCTCATTCATCGCGGCCTCGAGCATGAGCCGTACGCGGGCGAGGTGGTCGGGATCCATCCCGTAGTCCCGTCCGGGAGCCAACGGTCCGGCGGTCTCGATGCCCGCCCGTGCCGCGGCCAGAACCTGCGCCTGCGTCGGCTGGCGGTCGGGCTTTCCGATACCATGCGAGGCGAGCAGTCCGGCCACTTGGTCGTTGCCCTGGAGGTACCGCAGGATCTCCAGGGTGTCGTTCGCGTGCTTCAGAATGCGGCGGGTGGACAGGTTCGGCACCGGCTTTCCGCCGTCGGCCAGCGGCATGTTCGGAACCGTTCCCATGAGCCGGCGTATCTCCGCCGACTCCAGTCCGTGCGCGCGCAGCAGGCGTCCGGCGAAACCGTCGTCACGGTACAGGGCGTACAGCGCATGCGCCACGCCCGCAAGCCTCTGCCCGCGGGATTCCGCCGCCTCCAACGCGGTGTCCATCAATGAGCCGCGCATTGCGGCGATCCGCTTGTCCGATGTCGAATCCATGTCCGTCTCCCCTCAGTCGAAGAAGGCGAGCGCGCGGCGCTCGATGCGGGCGGACATGCCGTATCTGTCCCCGGCCTCCGCGACGTTCTCCGCGTCCGTCAGCTCGGGGTCGGCCATGCCGCAGAATCCGTCTTCGGCTGTGAGCACCTTCTCCACTGAGATATGGTCCAACGGCGCGAGACGGTATCCCACGGCCGGCTTCCCGTCCATGAGGGGGCGCCTGCGCACGTCCTTCGGCAGCGCCTTCAACCGCTCGATAAGCTCGTCTATGGTCATGGTCTTGGACTCCTTCCGGCCGCGCCTTTCACGGCCCTTCGGTTCCGGTCATGCGTCCCGGTCATACCGCTTTGTACTCGGCCACGAGCCGGTCGAGCTCGGCTTGGGTCCTTTCGATGCGGGATAGGATCTCGTCCCTCGCCAGGGCGCGGAACCGCTCCTTGGCACCTTCAACGACCTTGTGGGTCCCGCGCCATTCAACGTAGGCGGGGTACTCCCCGCATTCGGGCAGTTCCACAGTGAACGGACCGTCCCACAATCTGAGCAGGCCCAGCCGTTGGGCCTGCTCCGCGATGAAGTCCGCAGCCCAGTCATCCGGGGCGGGAAGATGGCCATAATCGGTGGCGTCGAGGATCGGGCGCACGTCGACCACGATGGTGTCGACCTCATTGATGCAGTCATGGCGGTCCCATTCCTCCAACCGAATCGGGACATCGATCGGTGTATGCTCATCCATTTTCCCGGACTCCTTCCGGCCGCGCCTTTCGCGGCCTTTCGGTTCCGGCCATGCGTCCCGGCCTATTCGCAATAATCGTCAAGCCCGAGCATGGCGAGGCGCCGCCGGACCTGGCACCAGGGCACTCCAAATCTGCGCGCCATCTCAGGTACGTCCAAGTCGGACGCGAACATGACCCGTACGATTTCGGCGGGCATGAGCAGGGCGTACGCGAAGTCCCCCGGCCAGCCGAATTCCGCGCCGTCCGGTTCCAGCGCGCGGCCCAGCACCATGGCCGAGTCCCAGCGCCCGTAGGCGTCCCGGACCGGCGGCATGTCGACGCCTTCGGCGCGGGCGATGGCGGCGGGGTCGACCGGCAGCGCCAGCTGTCCGTCGGACGTGGCCACGTGTTGAAGCAGCAGGCCGTGCGCGGCCCCAGACGCGGCTGTCATCGCCCGCCTCCGACCAACGCCAGGTACACGTCCGCCCACGCGGGGTCGCCGGCGTCCCCCAATGGCTCCAGGTGCTGGATGGGCGGCTCGGGCGCGCCGTCCGGCGCGTATCCGGCCTCGTACAGGTCGCGCGCGGCGATGGCGCGCCATTGCCCGTCAAGCACCGTTGGGTCTTCGAGCAGTCGCGTCCACAGGCCGGCGCCGCCGCCCATGTCGTGCCGGAACGCGCAGTGCAGTAGGATGCGCAGGTCGACCGCGTTTCCGTCGAGTCCGTCCGCGTCGTCGGGCGCGGCCGTCTCCAGCGCGGTCAGCGCGCGGGTCCAGGCGGGCGCGTCGATGGAGTCCCCCGCGTCCGCGGCGGGCCGTATGGCGTCGGCCAGCGTCTCCCGTGCGGCCGCGTCCAAGCGCCCGGCGTTCGCGGCGATGACGTCGGACACGGCTCCGACGACCGAAAGATGGAGACGTGCCCCGCGCTTCAGCGCTGGGGATTGGCCCGGGACGCATAGAACCTCGGTGGAAGGAGGTGGTCCACGATGAGCCAGAAGGTCCGCATTGACGGTGTCAAGCACGTTGGCGCGAGCGTCTTCCTCGGCGTGGACCACTGCGGCAACCCATGCTGGACGCGTAACCCCGAGCGTATCATGGTGTGGCTGTGCGACGGATGGCGCACCAGATTCAACCAAAGGCGTGAGCAGCGCCCACATAACGTGCCCGTCAAGGACGAGGCCGGCGAGATCATCGGCTGGCTCAGGGAGCCCTTGGGTGGCTCCGACGTACCTGAGTTGATCTCGGACAGGGAGGCGCGTCTTCGATGCTTGTGGATGGCGGGGATTCCGTCGTCGATACTGGCGACCACCGATAGGATCGAAGGTAATGAACGGTTCGCCGGACTCAAACGCAAGAAGACGGCCGGAGGCCGCGTCCCCGGCTTCAAGTCACGCCATCGCGGCCTGGGCTTCGTCTGCTGGTACCATCCCAGCGGCAATTCCTATAATGCCGTGTTCCATAAGACCGGCCGCAGAAGCGGCGTGGTCGTCATCACCGGCATGAACCCGACAAGGTGGCGCAAGCCCGGTGAAAAGCTCCATTGGCGCATCGCCATCCATGTGCGCGTGAGCCAGCCGATACGGCCTTATACCAGCGTCCATGTCGATTGGACCCATCGGACACTCGTGTTCGTCAACATGCCCCTGCCGTTGCCGAGGACCGGTAATGGCGAAGTCGGCCTCGACCGTGGCTGCGTGCATACCTTAACCTCGTCCGACGGAACCTTCATGGACATGCCGAAGCCGTCGAAAGCCGAACTGAAGCGGTTGAAATACCTCCAGCGCAAAATGGCCCGACAGGACCGCGTCAACGAGGCCAAGGGCGGCAGGACCGCTAAATTCGTCTCCAAGCGCAAACAGAAGACGTTGTCCGAGTTCAACGCCCTGAACAGCCGTATCATCCGTCGCCGCAACGACTGGATCGAGAAGACCACCACCACGCTCGCCAAGGCCAACATTCTCATCGCCATGGAGGACCTGGACGTCCAAGCCATGACGAAGCGTCCGAAGCCGAAGCCTGATCCGGACAAGCCGGGCCAATACCTTCATAACGGCGCGAAGGCCAAGGCCGGGCTCAACCGATCGATACTGAGCAACAACTGGAGTCGTCTGATGAAACGGCTCAAGGACAAGATGGACGCCAATGGCGGAAACCTTGTCATCGTCCCCGCCGCCTATACCAGCCAGACCTGCCATAAGTGCGGTCACGTCGCCAAGGGGAACCGTGATAGCCAAGCGGTTTTTCATTGCGTCAGGTGCGGGTATGAGGCGAACGCGGACGTCAACGCGGCCATGAACATACTGGGCCGCGCTTTAACGAAAACGGGCGGGGGCACCGCCTAGGACGTGGAGGAGCCGCATTGGCGGCCCGATGAAGCGTCAACCCCCTCAACACCGATCAGAAGTTCTCTTGGAGTCCGGTCTGCGAAGGGAATCCCCTAGCTTTAGCCGTGGGGAGGATGTCAAGTAGGTGCGCCGTCCGGCCGCGTAGGCCGTTGCCGAGGCGAGCAGCCTCGCGCGGTCGGCGGGGTTGATGTCCAGAAGGGTGCGTTTCTTTTCGGCCATGCCCGTGGACATGCGTCCTGCTTTCGTTACCTCATTGCCCGTTGAAATCAGGACCGACCTCGGAAACGGATTGGTCTCCTCGAATCCTTTGTATGATCGGTGGTTCGTTCTTCCCTGAAAGGATCCAAGACTCCATCGCCGTCATCCAGACGGACCATACGCCTTTTGACATCCTCGGGCAGCGGATCAAAGCGCAACAGCGCCTCCACTGTTCGCAGGTCGACCATGATCACACACCTTTCTCCGCGCCCTATGCGGAAACGTCCTTCGTCCTTCAGGCCACCGCCTCCAATTGCTCCAACAGCGGCCGCCAATCATCCCCGGCGACCTCCCCATCGCTGGTCTCGTACAGCTCCCCGGCCTCGTCGACGAGCGCGTCGGGCACGCCCGGGCGGGCGGCGAGCGCCATGATGCGGTCGTAGCGGTCCATGTCCTCCCGGGCGCACTCCGGGCACTCGAACGCCCCGTCGGGATACTCCACCGCGCACCGGTCGCACAGGCGGACGCCGCATAGGTCGCACATCGGCGGATTGGCGGGGCTCCAGCCCCCGCAGACGCCGCACCAGCCGTCGCGGCCCAGAACGTCGTCCATGGCCGCGTCCACACGCGCCTCGTAGTCAAGCCCCTCATAGTCGCTCATGTCGGGCTCCTTTCCCTTGATGTCCCGTTATGCCGGACATGCGTCCCGGTATGCATAGCCCCGTCCGGAGTGAAACAAGGAGGCCATCATGGCGATCGATTCGAAAGGCAACAACCACCAGCCGAAGGGCATGCCCGATGCGGGCAGGTTCGCGCCCAAGGCGGGGGCGGGCGATGATGATGATCTGCACGAGGACTCATTCCACGGCATGCACCGCCCGCGTTGCATGCCCGGCAACTGGCTCGGAGGAGGATTCGCGCCGCCCACGAAGGACGGCTTCGACGTGGACCCGTACATGCGCAGTGACGCGGGCGGCGTACGGGCGGACGACGACGACATGGCGGAGTTCCGCAAGGCGTTGCCTGTGGGGCCGATGGCGATGAGCGACCGCGAGTACGGCGAGGCCGCCACGGTGGAGGACGGGGTGGTGCGCCTGTACTCGGGCAGCAATCCGCGTATCCCGCTGTTGGAGACCCGGCTCGAGGAAGGCGAGGATCCGCGCTCCGCGGCGTACAGGGGGCTGTGGCACGACGAGAGCGTGCTCCAACGATTCGCCCACGACCGCGCCGGACGCCGCATCCTCGACGTGCTGCCCGAAGCCAGCCGCGTGGACGACGACACCGTCAGCGTGCCCACGCGCGATGGAGGCCATGTGGAGATATGGTTCGACGAGGACACCGCCCAAATCCAGCCGTATGACGAGAACGGCGTGCGCAGTCTGGACGATTGGGTCGGCCTGTACGAGTGCGGATCGGTCGACGCCTACATGCAGAAGATCGCCGACAAGGTGAACGCCATCTGGTAGGCCCGGATATGGCGATCGGCCCGCCAGGGCCCATGCGGTGACCGGCGGGATGGCCGCGACCCCCAACTGCGGCCGGAAGTTCCTTGGAGTCCGGGCTGTGAAGGGAATCCCCCGCCTTTAGGCGCGGGGAGGATGTCAATGTAGGACTCACGACGCGGGAAAAGGCGTCAGGACGCGAGAGTCACTATGAGGCATACGGCACCGAAAATGGCGACGATGAAATATAGAATCAGCCTTATTCCAAGACCGCCTCCCTCCGTCATTCTGCGGACCATGAAAAACGCAATGGCCAAACAGAACAGGATAATGGAATACACACAAAGCTTTGCAACCATGGAAACCCCTTTCCCTCACGCTCATGCGTCCCGGAAAGACGGAAAAGCCCCCGGCGCCGATCGATTCGGCTCCGGGGGCCGGAGGGCCGAAATCCTCCGCGGGACTCATCCGCCATACGGCGGATTCTCGACCAGGGCCCATGGGTCGGCTCCCGACCTGGCCGGCCGATCTCGCGACGGCGCCGATGGCCGCCGGCCGGGCGCGACAGATGCCCTCGGGAAGGGGCTATGCGTCCGGACCGTGGAGTCAGTCCCTGCGCGCCCGCCAGGAGAACCATGCCGCGGCGGTCGTCACCGCGATCAGCAACGCCGACAGCGGAATCGCCGACAGGACGCCGCCGTCGGTAAGCATCTGCCGGATGGTGGCGACGGCCACGGCGACGGTGAGCGCGTCGAGGCCCACGGCCAGGGCCCGCTTCCATTTCACGGAGTCCGCGCCGCAGGCGGCCTCGATCGCATCCGCCGCCTCGCAGCCCAGCCTGTAATCGCGTTCCGTGGCGTACATGTCGTCCAACACCGATTCCAACTCCGGGCGCCAATGCGGATGACAGACCAGCGACGCGTGGGACAGGCGCAGATTCACCTCCAATCCCATTGCCTCGTCCGCCCGGCCGGGGATTCCGGACAGGTCGGACAGTCGGTCCAACACGTCGGCGGCGATGCGTGCGAACATGAGGCGCTGCGCCACGAGTACGACGATGCGTTCCCGCTCCTTCGGATCGTACGGACCGGAGAACAACATGAAACGGTCGCTTAGCATGGCCGACCGGCGCGCGTCGATTCTGACATGACGCTTTTCAACCGGATCTATAAGCTCCTCGTCGGCCAATGCGTCAAGCCGGTCGTCGTCCACGTCGGCGAAATCGACGACCGCTTGGATGGCTTCGGGACCCGTCCTTCGCGTCTTCCGGCCATCCGCCGGATGGGAGGGACGGATTTTCGGCAGTGCGGGACCGTATGGCGCCGGCTCGTCGAACAATCGTCTCCGTTCGGTGGCGGTCAGCCCCGATCGCGCGGCGCGGCATTGCATGTGCGCGACAATGCCGGAGGCATCCACGAGCAGGTGGCGCCTTTCCCATGGATCGCGGCCTTTCCAATACACGCCGCCATGGCGTCCGACGGCGGAACCCATATCGACCGCCTTCCAGCCTTCGGATTCCAGCCGTCCCTCATACGCGGGGATGAACGCGCCCCCGAAATCGAAGGTCTCCGCGTCGTCCAGCGAGACGACCCATCTTTCCACCGAACACATGCCCATGCCGCCGATTCTAATATCCTTCGTGCGAGATGACGCTCCAGAAGACCATCGGCGTGGTCAGCACGAGCTTGATCTGCTCGCGGCGCGTCAGGTCGGTGCGGCAGATGAACCGCTCCCGCACCCGTATGTCCGGATCGCGCACCAGCATGCGCCGCTGCCTGCGCGTCAGGTCGTACCGCTCGGCCAGCCGGTAGCGTTCCATGAACGGCATGCGCGGCCGCGAGTAGAAGCCCACCCATGTGAGGACATGGGATGCGACGCGGTCGCGCATGCCGTCCCAGGCGCGGTTGTGGACCAGTATGTTCCCGTCGGACAGCAGGCGGAGCCACTGTCCGACGGTCAGGTCGTGGCGGCGCAGCAGGAACATGCGCTCGACGGGGTCGCCGTGGGCGATGATCCCGTCGATGTCGTCACGGGTCAGCGGCTCGGCGTCCGCATCCAAGGCCATCGCGTTGAATCTTCTCATGCCCGTGGTTATGCGTCGCGGACCGGCGGAACCGGTGTTCCCCGTGACGCCGCCCTCTAGAGGAACGGGTGCCTCGCCGCCGTGGAATGCCGGACGATGAGGCGGCGCCGCTGGGTCAGGCGGCAGGCGGGCAGGCCGACGAGGCATCCGGCGGCCGCCACCGATCCGGCCGTGCGGACGGCCCCGCCCCAGTCCACGCCGGACACGTCATGCCCATGGGGCGTGTACCGCTCCCCCGTGACGAGCAGTCGGCGCGGATTCCATGCATCTGAAGCCGCCCAAAAAACGCGGGGCTCCCCGGAGCCAAGTCGTCTCCAGAGAGCCCCGCGTTTTTTCTTATGGCCCTACCTGCCGAGCGGCGACGTGTTCCTGCGCCGCAGGAACACGCACCCGGCGATGAGCAGGCCGAGCGTGACCACGCCGGTCAACGCGCCCGCGCGGGCCACGTCGTAGCGTCCGCCGGTCATCGGCGGCATGATGTTGCCCTCGAGCCGGTTTCCGACCGTGACGGTCGAGCCGTCCAG
>QWCV01000461.1_pt1 | contig 72550 bp, 67 predicted proteins | sample 1972621 | NCBI WGS metagenome assembly QWCV01 (sample SAMN09866699, study PRJNA288562) | Human gut metagenome isolate pre2_stool, whole genome shotgun sequencing... | isolation source: gut | host: Homo sapiens | place: USA: California | reverse complement strand
TTCCTTCAGCGCCAGCAGGTCATAATAATGGTCCAGTGCCTGCTTCTGCTTCTTTACGGCCACCGCCTCTACCATGGCAAAGATCTGACTGCTGATATGGGTAGTGCAGATCTCGTCAATATCCTTTACCGTCACCTCATCCCGTCCCAGGGTATAGGCAAACAGCTTCTCCATCTCCTGCTCCAGATTTTCCATATCTGTCCCGGTCCGGTTCACCAGGTACCGGGCGGTAGATTCCCTGATCTGCTTTCCTTCCCGCTTCATATTTCCTGCGATCCAGTAGAGCAGGGTCTTTTCATCCTGTCTCCCAAGTTCTGCTACGCGGCCTTTATCCTTCACCGCCTTATAAAGCTTTCCCCGCTTGTCCACTTCCTGTTCCACAAACAGAAAACATGCCGTCTCTGGCATGTTCTTGATATAATCGGCAAGCTCCGGAGTTGCATTTTTGAAAAATCCAGAGTTTTCCACTACGATCAGCCTGCGGTCCGCAAAAAAAGGCATCGTCTCCGCCAGATCGATCAGCTCTCCCGGATTAATCCCTTTCCCTTCATAATAAGCATAATTCATCCTGTCCCCGTCCGGGAACATGGCGGCTGTAATCTTATCCTTATACTGCTTTTTTAAATAGGCCTCCTCCCCATAAAGGAGGTAGGCCTGTTTAAATGTTCCTGACTTAATGTCTTCATTTAAGCTTTTCATGCATTACCTTACCACATCTCTCGTGATCTCTGAAAGTGAATGAACACCGCACATTGCCATTGCGTCAGCAAGTTCTGAAGAAAGCTTTTCCGCAAGCGCCGAAACGCCTTCTTCTGCCCCGCCGTATACCGCGGTCACGAACGGGCGACCGATCAGGACCGCATCCGCGCCAAGCGCAAGGGCCTTCAGAATATCTACACCGGAACGGATACCTCCGTCTACGAAGATCTTCATGTCTTTTCCTACAGCTTCTGCGATTTCCGGCAGCACCTCAGCTGTCGGCGGGCACTGATCCAGCACACGTCCTCCATGGTTGGATACCACGATGGCAGATGCGCCGGCTTCTTTTGCCTTCAGGGCGCCTTTCACTGTCATGATCCCTTTCAGGATAAACGGCACGCCTGCTGCCTGCACCACTTCTTTTAGCTCCTCTACAGACTTGCTTCCTGCCGGAGGTGTCTGGTTTTTCAGGAACGGAAGCCCTGCCGCGTCAATATCCATGGCCGCCGCAAAAGCACCGGAATCCTTCACCAGCGCAAATTTTTCTTTTAAGGTATTGATATCCCAGGGCTTGATCGTAGGGATGCCTTTTCCGCCTGCTGCCTTGATAGCCCGGGTCGCTCCCTCCATCACCGCCGGATTGGTCCCGTCTCCGGTAAACGCCGCGATCCCCGCGTCCGCACAGGCGGATACCAGAATACTGTTGTACTCCTGATCGTCATATTTGTCGCCATAGTGCAGCTTCATAGCCCCCACCGGTCCGGCAAAGATCGGATACTTGAAGGTCTGTCCAAAAAGTTCGAATGTGGTGTCCACCGGTTTATTCTCGCAGATAGTATCCATATTGATACAGATCTTCTGCCATGCGTCATAATTCTGGATCGCTACCGTCCCGGTGCCTTTTGCTCCCGGGCCCGGCACCTTGTTGCCGCAGGCTTTTCCGTTGCAGACCGGACAGGCCTTGCAAAACGGGCCGATACATGTTCTTGCATTTTCTAATACTTCCTGATATGTCATTTTTAATTCCCTCTTTTCTGTCGTGCATCTGCACCTCTATGTACAGACGTCAGTCTGTCCTTTCTATAGTATACTGAATTTTCATTTCAAATTCAACCACTTGTATGGTAACAGCCCCCAGGTTCTGTGTGGATAGTATCTTTGTCCCCGACTTATAAAATCTTTCCAGCGTCTCCGGATGGGGATGTCCATAACGGTTGTCTCTGCCGGCTGAGATCAGGCCATATAAAGGCCCGGCAGCTTTCAGAAAGTTCTCGCCGGTGGAGCTTTTCGAGCCGTGATGCGCCGCTTTCAGCACCTCCCAGGACGTGTCGGCATATTCTGCCTTAAGCGTCTCTGTCAGCATCTCTTCTCCTGCCCCTTCCACATCGCCGGTAAGCAGCATGTCAAATCCCTGATACTGAAGAGCCAACACCAGAGAAGCTTCATTTCCCGGTTCAACCATTTCCCCCTCCTTTCTCTGTCCAGGTGCCAGGCAGGTAACGGAAAGCTCCCCTTCCTTTATCATCTGCCCTTTTTCCATAGTATAAACAGCCGTCCCTTCCTCTTCTGCCAGTTTCCCAAGCTTGGTCAGGGCTTCATCCCACACTTTTCGGGGCGGCAGTATCAATGCTTTGATCCTGACGCCTGTGCTTTGTCGTCTTAAAAGCTCCTCCAGACCATTCAGATGATCCCCGTCCCCATGGGTCACCCATACGTAGTCCAGGGTTCCCACGCCTCTGGACTTTAAAAAAGGCTCTATCCTGTATTGGCCCACACTTCCCACGTCGCTGCTGCCGCCGTCCACCAGATAGGCGCCGCCGTCCGGCCCCCGGATAAAAATACTGTCGCCCTGTCCCACATCCAGAACGGTAACAGAGACTCCATTCCCCTCCAGCGGCCGCCAGAAAAGGCACAATATGCCAATCACATACAGACAAAGGATCTGCCATTTCCCGTATTGTTTCCATAACAGGAAGACCATCAGGATCACCGCATAATACACGGCCATCTGCCATAAAGCAGGCTTTCCTGCCACCACTCTGGCTCCCGGGAGAGCCAGCATAAATTCACAGCTCTTTTCAAATATGAGGAGAATCCATCTGCAAAGCATGAGCACAGGAACTCCTGCTGCCGGAAATACAAGGCTCAGAAGGCTTCCCGTCATTCCAAGCACCAGAAGAGCCGACGTCAGAGGAATGATCAGCAGATTCAGAAACGTAGAATAAACTGGGAACTCATAGAAATAGTATAGAAGAACCGGCAGCAGCACTATATTGACGCAAAGGCTGGCCCACAATCCCTGCCAGGGAAGTCCCTGAAATTCCGGAAGAAGAAGGATCATAGCAAGAACTGCTCCAAAGGAAAGCCAGAATCCTCCGTCGTAAAGATAAAGAGGCCTCCAGCATAGGATTACGGCTGCGGATACAGCCAGTGCCGTCGGTGCGTCATAATGCCTCCCTGTAATATCTGCACCTACGCGGAACAGAAACATGATAAGGGAGCGGACAACAGATACCGTCAGGCCGATCATCAGCACGTATACAAAAAGCAGACCTATCCCCACCGCTCCGGAAGGGCCAAAGGATCCTGATACCTTCCGCAAGATATGGTAGGCCCCAACACCAAGAAAGGAAAGATGCAGGCCGGATATGGCAAGAATATGCCCGATACCGCTGGCCTGATACAGGGACTTTACTTCTGCATCCATCCCTGACTTTTCTCCCAGCATCATGGCAGCCAGGGCAGTTCCTTCCTTCTCTCCCATATATCTTACCAGAAGATCTTTCCATTCCTGACGAAAGGCATGAAGCCAGTTTCGGAAAGGCCATACCGTTCCATCTGAGATTTTTATCTCATCTGCCCATACCAGACTATGGATATCCTCTTTTTGATAGTACCGCTTCTGGTCAAAATTACCAGGATTGCGCGCAGCATCAAAAAATGCCGCCTCCCCTTTTATTAATACCTGGTTTCCGATTTTTATCTGTATTCTGGGGTCTGCATAGACAAGGATCCGATTTTCAAAGAACGAGGCGTCTCCGCCCCGGATAGAATTGTTTTTAAGATAAATTGCCTGGACTTTATTCTTCTGTTCTGTCTGATAAACAGTTCCAAGAACCTGTACCCGTCCGCCATCTTTTATATATTTTTCCATCGGCGACAGCCGAAGATGCGGGATACACCTTTCTTCTCCGACCGTCACCGCCAGAATGATCACTGCAAGCAGGGCAAGGCAAAAGCCAAGCAGCGGTCTGTTTTTCAAGAATCTGTTTCCTCCACGATATCCAGATTTCTGGTCAACGGTTTGCTTAGCGTCACACGATTCATATAGGAGACATCTGTCTCCCCGCTTACCAGGATCTGTACCTGGCTGGCACCGCCTCCCTCGATCACGGAATTTACGATCGCATAGACCGCCACTTCGGGATCCACTCCCGATACCCCTCTTAAAAATTCCTGATCCAGGTTCACATAACAGATCCCGTCACGGCTGGATACTCCCAGCACCTGTGTTTCCGGCGGAACCACTGCCCTCTCTCCTTCCCGCGAAGGCCCTTTGATCAGTTGTTCCACGATCAGCTTTTCTACTGACAGATTACTGTTATATCTTACACTGACCGTCTCCGGGACCAGTGCGTCTCCCTTTTCATTTGCAAAATACAGCGTCAGATCCCTCACCTGATAGGAGTGCAGCGTAGAGCCCGTATTCTGCACGAAGTCATCCGGCATCATATAGCCGATCTCGTTACCGTCTGAATCTGTAAGCGGATTTTCCCCTATAAAAAATGCAACTGATTCCACGCCGGATATCTGACACAGACTTTCCACTGCCGCAGCCCGAAGCAGCACCTCTTCTGCCCCTGACATCCTGAGATAGCCATCGCTGCAGGTAAGGCTGAGCTTTCCGTCAGAAAGACTCCACTCTGTAACCTGTACATTCTCCGGAAATGCGCTTTTATAGTCGATAGAATCAGGCTCTTCTTTCATAGCCCGAAGCACATCTTCGATCTCTTCCTCTGTCGAATCGCCTTTGATCTCATACTCCTCTCTGACCAGTCCGTCCCCGTCATTATTCACAAAACAGAGATAGGTCCCTTCGATCTGCGCCGGATCCGTCTCCTCTTCCCGTCCACATCCGGCCGCCAGTCCCAGACATAACAGAAACGTCATTACCAGACAGATCATACGCTCGTTCCTTTTCATAATGCCCTCCCTTTATAACACATATGTCAGAGGGATCCGGACCGCAAACGTAGTTCCCTCACCCAGCTGACTGTAAGCTTTGATCGCACCGCGATGCATGACCACCGCACTCCTTGCAATAGCAAGACCAAGTCCTGTCCCTCCGATCTCCCGGGAATGGGACTTGTCAACCCGGTAGAATCTCTCAAAAATGTGCTCCATAGATTCCTCCGGGATTCCGATTCCTGAATCCGCTACTTCCAGATAGAAATATTTGTGGTCTGCATTCAGCGATACATGGATCCATCCGTCTTCTTTATTATATTTAATGGCATTTTCCACCAGATTGGAGATTGCCAGCGTCAGCTTTACTTCATCCACCTCTGCCGTTACCGGGCGAAAGCTCTCAAATACTACTTCAATATTCCGGGTTGCCGCAATAGGCCGCAGCCGCTTCAGGATCCGTTCCACCAGTGCATTAATATTCTCCGACGTGATATTCATAGTATTCGCTGTCTTATCCATCTTCACCAGAGACAGAAGATCATTAATAATCTTATTCTCACGCTCGATCTCCTGCGAAAGATCGCCCATAAACTCTTTATAAAGCTCCGGAGGCACCTCTTCCTGAGACAAGAGAGAGTCCGCCAGCACCTTCATAGAGGTCAGCGGTGTTTTCAGCTCATGAGACACATTGGAGACAAACTCATTTCTGGAATCATCCAGGATACGCATCCTTCCCAGCATCTTATTAAATGCCTCCGACAGCGCCCTCGTCTCTGTATAAGCATTTTCATTGAGATAATGATCGTCATACCCTTCTGTAACCGCAGAAATCGACCGCGTGATCCTCTGGAAAGGTCTGGTCATCACAAATCCCAGGAGAAACGCCAACACCAGCACCACCAGTATCATGGTAACCCAGGCCACATCAGCTTTCCCATCCAGCACGGACAGATTATCCTCAATAGAATCCGTGGAGACACTGACCAGCAGGACGCCCAGCACTGTCTCCCCGGATGCGTCAAAGATCGGCGCTGTCACTTCGATATAGGAATTCTTTTCATCATAATTGCTGGTCCCTGTCCCTTCCAGACAATGGATCACGTCTGCAGAAACAATCGTCTTCCCGATATCCATATCGTATGTATCTTCTTCCACCTGGAAATTCCGATCGATCACCAGCACGCGTCCATCGTAAATATTGGACATCTGTACCAGCTCTGTACGGATAGATTCAGCAGCCCGGCCATTCAGAGAGCCAGTACTGCCAAGCTGATTGCATAGAATTGTACATTGATTCTGTATCTCGGCGGTCCGTACATCAACCGCCCGCGCCTCGTAGCTGTTCAGGATCACAGCCTGCATAATCATCGCCGGGACCGCACCGGCCAGGACCATCAGAAGAATGATCCGGAACCGGAGACTTCCCAGTATATGATTCGTAAGATATTTTTTAACCCCTGAAATAATAACCAACACCCCATTTTGTATAGACATATTTTGGATCACTCGGATTAGCCTCGATCTTCTCCCGCAGCCTCCGGATATGTACATCCACCGTTCTTGCATCGCCCGGGTACTCATATCCCCATACAATGTTCAGAAGATTTTCCCGGCTGTATACCTTGCCCGGGTTCGTGGCCAGAAGCTCTAAAAGGTCAAATTCCTTGGCCGTCAGATTGATCTCTTTTTCAGCGATCACTACCCGCCGGCTCTCACAGTCAATTTTCATATCTCCTTTGACGATTAGCCTTGTGCCTTTCCGGTCCTGTTCCCGCCGTCCGGTACGCCGCATGATCGCCTTGATCCTTGCCTTCACTTCCAGGATATTAAAGGGCTTGGTAATGTAATCGTCGGCCCCGTACTCCAGCCCCAGGATCTTATTCATATCATCATCTCTTGCTGTCAGCATGATGATCGGCACATCCGAGAACTCCCGGATCTGCTGGCATACTTCAAAGCCGTCGTGCTTTGGCAGCATCACATCCAGAAGAATCATATCATAGTGATTCTCCCTGGCAAGCTTAAGTGCTTCCTCACCGTCATAGGCACAGTCTACTTCCATCCCGTCCTGCTCCAGACTGAAACGGATGCCTTTTACAATTAACTTTTCATCATCTACCACCAATACATGTCTGCTCATAAAAGCTCTCCCCTGTTATACTTTTATTTGATCTTTTATTTTTTCGAATACACCTTCTTTGATTCCGCTGATCTCCATCAGCTCTTCAATGCTCTGAAAGCCTCCATTTTCCTCCCGGTACTGGATGATAGCCGCGGCTTTGGCCTCTCCGATTCCGGAAAGCGTCATCAGCTCTTCTGCCTGAGCTGTATTGATATTCACTCTTCCGTCTTCTGCAGCGCCGGAATCTCCGGCCGCCGTGAAGCTGTTATCCTGAAGTTCCTGGACCGAAGGCACATAGATCTGTTGGCCGTCTTCCACACAAGCCGCCTGGTTCAGCCCCTCCGGAGCAGCCTGGCCGTTTACTCCTCCAGCCGCTTCAATGGCTTCATAGATCCTGCTCCCTTCGGCAAGTTCATAGACTCCCGGAGCCGCCACCTGGCCGCAGACATGGACCACTACCCGGCCGCTTTGTCCGCCGGGAGCGCTGTCCTCTCCCTCATTCTCCCCGGCCGCTGATTCCTCTGGATCCGGGGAATCCTCCTCTCCGGCATCAGCTTCCTGTATCTTTGCTTCCTCCAGCATATGCTCCTCCTGCCAGGATGAACATCCCCACAGCAGCAGACACACCGTGAGCAAAAGCACAAAATATACGCTTCTTTTTCTTTTTTCCGGCATAAAATACTCCTTTACAGTCTGTCGGAACTGCAAACACCCTGCTTATGCCTAGATAAAGTTATTGTACTATTTCCACTGAAAAATTGCAACTCCAATCAGTGCGATCACCATACCTGCGACCCGACGCCACTCCAGCGGCTCCTTCTCCACACCGAACAGTCCCATCACCTCTATCAGATATGCAACGATCAGCTGGGACATAACAATAAAAAACGCCGCCTTCGCCGGCCCAAGCTGCGCCATACTCTTGATCACCGTCCAGGTGATCCCGGCGCCGATCACACCGCCAAGCAGTACGTATTTGGGCTCCACTTTGGCGATAGCCCCGAAGCTGTCCCTTCCGGCCACAAGCCAGGCCACAAGACATAAAAGCAGTGCACTGAACTGGACCCAGGCATTGCTGACCCACATGCCGGTGGTCTTCGTCACCTGGGTATTAAACACTCCCTGTACACTCATCAGCGCTCCTGATAAAACTGCAATGAAAAACCCGATCATCTTCCGATACCTCCTCATTTTTTACGGCTAGTATCTCCAATGACCGGGGTTTTATGTCCTTCCTGGATTCCTATAATGATTTTTTCAGCTTTTCGATCATTTCATCCACATGCTCTTTCGTAATGACCATAGGCGGCACGAAGCGTATCACATCGCTTCTGGCCGTGATAATTACCAGTCCTTCTTCCATTGCCCGGGCTGTCACCTCACCGGCAGGCTTTGTTAGCCGGATGCCCTGAATCAATCCGGTCCCTCTTCGCTCCAGCACTGTGTCTTCTGAGGCTGCCAGCTCATCAAGCCTCTCTTCCAGATAGGCTCCGATCTCCTTTACATGTTCCGTCAGGCGCTCTTTTTCGAAAATTTCCAGCGTCTTTGCAACAGCCGTACATACCAGCGGATTTCCGCCATAGGTGGTCCCGTGGTCTCCCGGCTCCAGAGAATCTTTTGCCACATCCTCTGTCATGGCAAAGGCCCCCACCGGCACGCCGCTTCCGATAGCCTTGGCCATGGACATCATATCCGGTTTTACGCCATAATACTGCCAGGCAAACATCTGGCCGGTACGTCCCATGCCGCACTGGATCTCATCAAAGAGAAGCAGGATTCCTTCCTCGTCACAGAGTTTTCGGATTCCTTTTAAAAACTCCGGATCTGCCATATTGATTCCGCCCTCTCCCTGGATCGGCTCCAGGATGATCGCACAGGTAGTATCAGAAATCAGTGCTTTTACGCTGTCCAGATCATTGAATTTTGCAAATTTCACTCCCGGGATCAGCGGTTCAAAAGGCGTGCGGTAAGCCTCATGCTCCGTCACCGACAAAGCTCCCATGCTCCGTCCGTGGAAAGAACCTTCCATGGCGATAAACTCGTACCTTCCGGTTTTCTTCTTCCAGGCATATTTTCTTGCCGCTTTCAACATTCCTTCATTGGCCTCCGTCCCGCTGTTGGTAAAGAATACCCGGTCCATACCGGAAGCCTTCTTAAGGGCCTCTGCCGCAGTCCCGCAGGAAGCATTATAAAACAGGTTGGAAGTATGCCATAGAAGTTCTGTCTGTTCTTTAACAGCCGCCGTCAGTTCCGGATTGCCGTACCCCAGGCCGCAGACTGCGATCCCGGCCGCAAAATCCAGATATTTCTTTCCCTTGGTATCGTAAAGATAGACGCCCTCTCCCTTTTCAAAAATCACCGGGAACCGGTTATAAGTATGTACCAGTGCGTTTTCCGTTTCCTGCATATATGGATTTATCATAGTATCATCTCCGTTTTCTTATTCTCCGCTGTAAAACCGTTCCTCTTCATCGTTCAGGATTGCCGTGCCGATTCCTTTGTTCGTAAAGATCTCAAGCAGCAGGCAATGCGGGATCCGTCCGTCCAGGATATGCACCCGGGATACCCCGTTCTCGATCGCATCAATGCAGTTCTGAAGCTTCGGCAGCATTCCGCCGCCAATATATCCCTGCTCCATCAGTTCCTCCGCCTCGGATACCCGAAGCTCTGAGATCAGGGTTTCCGGATCATCCGGATCCTTATAGACCCCTTCAATATCCGTCAGGAAAGCCAGCTTTTCTGCCTTCATGGCCCTTGCGATCGCACAGGCCGCATCATCCGCATTGATGTTGTAGGTCTGGTATTCATCATCCAGCCCCACCGGACATACAATGGGAAGGAAATCCTTTTCCAGAAGATCATACAGAATATCACCGTTGACCTTCTTGATTTCTCCTACAAACCCGATATCCTCGCCATCTGCATATTTTTTCTCTACCGTCAGAAGCTTCCCGTCTTTTCCGCTGATGCCGATAGCACGCACTCCCAGGCTCTCCACCAGCTGCACCAGGCTTTTGTTCACTTTTCCAAGCACCATCTCCGCCAGCTCCATGGTCGCTTCGTCGGTCACACGCAGTCCATTTACAAACTCCGGCTCCATACCGACCTTGCCTACCCATTTGCTGATCTCTTTGCCGCCTCCGTGAACGATGATCGGTTTAAATCCTACCAGTTTTAAAAGCGTCACATCCTGGATGACCCGCTCCTTTAAGGTCTCATCCACCATGGCGCTGCCGCCGTATTTTACTACAATGATCTTCCGGTTAAACCGCTGGATATAAGGCAGCGCCTCGATCAGCACCTCTGCCTTATCCAGATATTTCTGCATGCTCTTATTCATAGTTATCCGCTTCCTTCCTGACGTATCTGCTTTTCTAAGTGTCTATAGCTTAGCTTCTGTAATCCGCATTGATATCGATATAACCATGGGTCAGATCACAGCCCCAGGCCGTGGCCTTCGCCTCTCCCATCTTTACATCTGCGATAGCCGTCACTTCTTTCTGTGAGAGGATCCTGGTCGCTTCTTCCTCACTGTAAGCTACGGCTGTACCGTTTTCAATGATCTTGATCTTTCCGGCCTCACTTTCAAAGAAAAGGTCTACCTTTTCCGGATCAAACTGTGCCCCGGAATAACCCATAGCACACAGGATCCGTCCCCAGTTGGCGTCGTGTCCGGCAATGGCCGTCTTTGTCAGGTTGGAACATACGATTGCCTTTGCCAGGGTCTTCGCCTGCTCCACACTCTCACATCCCACTGCCTTTACCTCAAACAGCGCAGTCGCCCCCTCTCCGTCTCCGGCGATCTTCTTTGCCAGATACTCATTGACCACGTGGAGGGCTTTTACAAATTCTTCATACTCCGGCGTGCCATATTGGATCTCTTCGTTTTCCGCCATTCCATTGGCCAGAAGAAGCACGGTGTCATTGGTGGAAGTATCCCCGTCTACAGAGATCATATTGTAGGTATCCCTTACATCCTCGCTCAATGCCTTCTGAAGCGTATCTTTCCCTATTACCGCATCGGTGGTGATAAACGCCAGCATGGTGCACATATTTGGATGGATCATGCCGGAGCCCTTTGCCATGCCTCCGATGGTCACTGTTTTTTCTCCTACTTTAATGATCGCTGCCAGCTCTTTTTCACAGGTGTCCGTGGTCATGATGGCTCTGGCTGCATCTGTGCCATTATCCAGGGAACTGTTTTTCTTCTCAGCCAGTACCCGGATCCCTGCTTTTACCTTCTCGATAGGAAGCTGCATCCCGATGACGCCGGTAGAACCAATGGTTACACCTTCTGCACGGATATTCAGTGCTTCTGCCGCCGCCTCGGCCGTCTCCTTGCAGTATCCGAAGCCCTCCTCTCCGGTACACGCATTGGCAATCCCGGAGTTTACGATCACTGCCTGCACCGGGACACCGCTTTCGATCACCTGCCGGTCCCACTTCACCGGCGCCGCCTTTACGACGTTGGTGGTAAAGGTTCCCGCTGCCACACAGGGCGCCTGGCTGTATACAAGCGCCATATCTGTCCTGTCCTGATATTTAATCCCTGCCGCGGTGCTTGCAGCCTCAAAGCCTGTCGCCGCGGTCACTCCTCCTGTAATAATCTCCATAAGTAACTCCTCCTTTTACTGTATAAATGCAGTGATATTTTCTTCATTCAATGTAAAATCATAATAGTTCAGATCCTGTCTCTTTGTCCAGCCGATTTCTTTCCAAAAGGCATTCCCGATATCATTTTTCGTAAATGCGATCAGAGACACTTTATTGATTTCTTCTTTTTTTAAGGCCTCCATGGCAAACACCACCATGGATTTCCCGATCCCCCGCATCCGGTAAGCCGGGTCTACGCACACATGGTAAAGACAGCCCCGCCTCCCGTCGTGACCACAGAGGATGGCTCCCACGATCTTTCCATCTTCTTCTGCCACCACGCTGGTAGAAGGATTGCGCTTAAGGAACCTTCGGATCCCCTCCCGGGAATCGTCTACGCTCCGGATCCCAAAGCCTTTGATGGTCTTCCAGAGTGCGTATACCTGATCATAATCATCTATCGTCATTACTCTTAACATATATATCTCCTTATCCCGGATTCTAATGTAACATCCTGTTTTCTTCCGCATGAATTATGGGAACAGCGGAACCAGCTTCAATCCCTCCTGCTCCGGCAGTCCAAACATCAGGTTCATGTTCTGCACCGCCTGTCCGGCCGCGCCTTTTACCAGATTGTCAATGGCTCCCATCATGACGATCCGGTTCGTCCTCTCATCAATCTGGAAACCGATGTCTACAAAGTTGCTTCCCTCTACCCATTTGGTCTCCGGGCAGGCCCCCGCTCCTAAAAGGCGGATAAAATATTCGTTTCCATAATATTTCTGATAGATGGCCATCACTTCTTCTGCCGTCACCTTCTCCTTTAAGGATGCATATTCTGTTGCCAGGATCCCGCGGTTCATAGGCACCAGGTGAGGCGTGAAATTGATCATCACCGGTTCCCCGGATGCATAGGAAAGCTGTTCTTCAATTTCCGGTGTATGACGGTGGGTGGTCACGCCATAGGCCTTCATATTTTCATTGACCTCGCAGAAAAGGTTTGGCACCTTGGCGCCTCTTCCTGCTCCGGATGTGCCAGATTTGGCGTCTACGATCAGCGTATTCATATCGATCAGCCCTTCCTTGGAAAGCGGATAGGCCGTCAGGATCGAACAGGTCGTATAGCATCCCGGATTTGCCACCAGTCTTGCAGATTTTACGTCCTCCCGGTTCACCTCGCAGAGTCCGTATACCGCTTCTTCGATAAACTGCGGACTTTTATGCTCGATGCCGTACCATTTTTCATAAGTCTTCACATCCTTGATCCGGAAATCCGCACTCAGATCCACGATCCTGGTCCTGGAAAGGATCTCCTCACTGATCACCGATGCGCAGAATCCCTGGGGCGTGGCCGTGAAAATCACATCTGCCTCCTCTGCCAGTTCTTCCATATTATCATCCATGCACGCGGCATCCACGATCCGGAACATATTGCGGTACACATCCGCATATTTCTGGTCTATATAGCTTCTGGAGCCGTACCATACAATCTCCACATCCGGGTGTCCGGAAAGGATCCGCACCAGTTCTCCTCCTGCATATCCCGTTGCCCCGATGATTCCTGCCTTTATCATAATATCTCCATCCTTTGAATTCATATTTTCTATCCTATTATATCTGAATATCCGTGATATTCAAATACAAATTAAAAAAGAACTTGCATAATTATACATCTATATCGTATATTATGCAAGTTCTTTCTTAGATTTTCCTTTTTTATTTATCAGTGCGCTTTTCCGAATGGTGCTGGCTGCACCGCCATCACCAGCGGGATGTTTTCATATCTGTAGATACTAAGCAGGATCCCCAGAAGGATATTGGTCACCATCACCCCTGTTCCCCCGTAAGTCAGGAAGGGACAGTAATTATATCCATGAAGGATCAGCCCTCCATTGGTCAGGATATACAATATCGTCTGTGCCATCAGCACCAACACACAGCCGCTTCCCATGATCATTCCCAGCTGGTTTCTCTGCCGCAGCACATTTCGCAGGAAATAAAGGAATAATCCCAGTATCGTGCCTGCCAGCAAAAGTACAGCAAGGATCCCGTATCTGGCGGTGATATGACTAAACATAAAGGAATACCCGTCTCCATAGTCCGGCACTCTCCCGGCCCACGGACTGCTGCCGGCAAACTGGCTGGAAAGTGCGATCTCTCTTAGGATCTCAAGCCTCTCCCCTGCCTCTGTAGAATACGGATGCAGGATTGCCCGAATACGCTCCGCCCGGTATCCGCCCATGTTCCAGCAGACAAGGAAAAACGAGGCGATGAGTACCAGGAACGCTCCCCAGCTCATCAGCAGCAGCTTTCTCCCTTTTCTCTCAAACCATCCACGGTATACCGCCAGAGACAAAAGGACCAGCATAAGCACCGCAAGCAGCACTGCTGTCGCAAAACTTCTGATCAGTATGCAGACTGCCGCTGGCAGCAAGCCCCACAAAAGAACGCAGAAAAGCCCTCTCCTTCCTCTTCCCCGGTACCAGAAGATCAGTCCTCCATATAAAGGAACAAACAAAAATACCAGAAGCTTCACGTTCAAGGCTCCGTAGATCCAGAAATTTGCGCCGTTCACCGGTGTTCCAAACACGCAGGTCCCCAGGGTCAAAACCAGAAACAAGGCCGCCCATATCTGGCGGATCCATCTGGCAATACGGCTGTAATCCACATAACAGATCAGAAGCATCACTCCAAAACCAAAAAAAAGTTTTGCGGCATACGTAAGAACCCCTCCCCCGTAAAAGCTGCTCTCTGTCTGTGCTCCCAGGAGTCTTTGCAGAAGAAGGCCTGCAAGATACAGCACTCCGATCAGGATGATGCAGTTCCAGGCCATCCTGGGCCGGTGTATCCGGTCCAGCTCTGTTCCCACCGCAACAGGATCTCCCATCTCCCGCACCGCGGCTTCTTCAGCCTCCGCTTCCGTCATCCCTGCACACAGAAATTCTTCCTTCTGGTCTTCTATGTGCCATTCCAGTTCCGCCTTCACCCCTTCCCGTGCTTTCTCAAAACGGATCTGCTCTCCTATTTTCTGTAAATACTCTTCCCTCTTCATATCACTCCCCCCTTATACATTCCCTGCCAGTGCACCGTCCGCCTTAAGTACACTCTCCACCGCATAGCGGTAGGTCTTCCACTCTTCCTTTTTTTCCTTTAAAACCTTTCTTCCTTCTCTGGTAAGCCCGTAATATTTCCGCGTCTTTCCTCCTTCCTCCTGCTCGTAGGAAGTCAGATATCCCTTGCTTTCCATTCCGTGGAGCAGCGGATATAAAGTGCCGGCCTTCAGCTCAAACACATTATTCGACCGCTTCTTAAGCGCTGCGATCATCTGATAGCCATACATATCCTGTTCCTCCAGCAGCTTCATCACCAGCATGGACGTACTTCCTGATATCAGACTTTTATCAATACTCATATCTTTTCCTCCTCTCATGATATGTAGATTATCTATACATCGGACATCTATATAATACATAGATCATCTATATATGTCAACCCTGTCCTCGTTTTTTTATCTTGCATAATTATAAATTTTAGTGTATAGTTATCTATGCGATTTACAGAACGAAAAATAATCATAAAATTACATTTAAAATTCAGGAGGTTTTCATCATGAGTGAGAAAGTTGTATTGGCCTATTCCGGCGGCCTGGACACCACGGCAGTCATTCCGTGGCTGAAAGAGACCTTTGGCTATGAAGTTATCTGCTGCTGTGTAAACTGCGGGCAGGGAGAAGAACTGGACGGACTGGAAAAGCGTGCAAAGATGTCCGGCGCTTCCAAATTATATATTGAAGATATCGTAGATGATTTCTGCGATAACTACATTGTTCCCTGTGTACAGGCACATGCGGTTTATGAAAACAAATATCTGCTTGGCACTGCCATGGCACGTCCCGCCATTGCAAAACGTCTGGTGGAGATTGCAAGAAAGGAAGGGGCTGTGGCCATCTGCCACGGCGCTACCGGCAAAGGAAATGACCAGATCCGTTTTGAGCTTGGCATCCGCGCCCTGGCTCCGGACTTAAAGATCATCGCCCCCTGGCGAATGACTGATCTTTGGACCATGCAGTCCCGTGAAGATGAAATCGAATACTGCAAACAGCATGGCATCGATCTTCCGTTCGACGCCAGCCACAGCTACAGCCGCGACCGCAACCTCTGGCACATCAGCCACGAGGGACTGGAGCTTGAAGATCCGTCTGTAGAGCCAAATTATGATGATCTTCTGGTTCTGACTGTTCCCCCGGAAAAAGCTCCGGACGAGGCAGAATATGTGACCATGACCTTTGAAAAGGGAGTGCCAAAGAGCATCAACGGCGAAGAGATGAAGGTTTCCGATATCATCCGCAAGCTGAACGAGCTGGGAGGAAAGCACGGTATCGGCATCTGTGACATCGTAGAAAACCGCGTAGTCGGCATGAAATCCCGCGGAGTATATGAGACTCCGGGCGGAACAATCCTCTACGAAGCTCACCAGCAGTTAGAGGAACTGATCTTAGACCGCGCCACCTATGAGGTGAAGGAAGAAATGGCAAACAAGCTGTCACAGGTAGTCTATGAAGGTAAATGGTTTACCCCACTCAGGGAAGCCATCCAGGCTTTCATTGAGAGCACCCAGGAATATGTGACCGGTGAAGTAAAATTCAAGCTCTACAAGGGTAATATCACAAAAGCCGGAACCACATCTCCCTACTCTCTGTACAGTGAGTCTCTTGCAAGCTTCACCACTGGTGATCTCTATGACCACCATGACGCCGACGGCTTCATCAACCTGTTCGGCCTGCCGCTGAAGGTGCGCGCCATGAAGCTTCAGAACGTAGAAAAAATTTCGAAATAAGCAGAATAAAATTTTAAGCCCCGCCGCAGGCACTGTCATATCTGACATGCTCCTGCAAGCGGGGCTTTTTCACTAAACTGCTTTAAAGTCAAAATGATAGGGCACTTCCTGATCCTCTCCGGAAAGCTCCCGGTGGGTCTTTTCCCAGAGTGCGTTCAGTCCGTCCTCTCCTTCCCGGATATCCTCCACTACCAGACCGCCGTTCTCTTCCAGCAGCCCGGCTGCCCGGTCCGCTTCTCCCAGCTGATACAAGGAGAAGGCGTAGCCTAATTTCAGTCTTCCGTTTTGCTGAAGCTTTTCCTCCAGCTGTTCATAGATCCTCTTTACTGCTTCGTATGCCTGGCAGGTCAGCAGGATCTGAAATCCTTCCTTTACATATGCCAGGTCATCCATCCGAAGGCAGAGACCTCTTTCCATCAATGCGGCAGCCGTATCTTCTTGATTTTCCAGCACATGCAGCGCAGCAAGCGCATGAAGAGCCCACGGCTGCTCTCCGGCCGCAAGCGAAGCCTGAAGCTGTTCTTTCGCATCCCCATACGCTTTCTCCTGCATGTAGAGAACCCCCAGCTGATAATGCGCATACCAGCCGTCCGTTTCCGCTGCCGTCTTTTTCAGCATCTGGAAAATTTCTGCACTGTTTACAAAAGCCGGCGGCGCTTCCTTCGGATCTGGCTCCTTAAGGATCCCCGTCTCCAGATAATCCTTCCATATCTGATCTTTTTCCTGCACGGAAAAAGCTAAATGCTCTGAAAGCGGACGTAGCCCTTTCATGGAGCGCTCCCTGGCCCGCAGCGCACCGAAACTGCTGCCTTCCCATACAACACTGGCCGGCTCCTTTGCCATGGCCTTTGTCTCCTTCAAAAGTTCTTCCATCTGGGAGAACTCCTCCAGATCTTCTACCTTCCGGGTCACAGCTCCTCTTAATTCCTCAAACTCCATCTCCTGTTCCTCTCCAGTGAGCTGGATACTTCCATATCGTTCCATCCATTCCCATGCCGTATGCGGTGCCATAGGAATACATCCGTACTGTGTCTTCGCAAGCCCGGCCTGGATCTCAAGATATTTTCCCGCCTGATCTGTCAGAAACTCCTGCCAGTGGTCACCGCCCGGCCTGTTCCCCCAGGAAAACAGCTTTCTGGAACGAAGCCTGTTTGTAGACAGATGCAGAAGTCCATACCCGCCGCCGTCCACATGGGCGATATATTTGGGGCTTTCCTCCGGGATATCAAAGAAATAGTCCACCGACTCCGGGATCTGCTGATACCGGGTAATATCCACCCCATTTACAAAAGGAATATCCACCTTATAAACGCCCCAGTCCTTATTGGTAAAAGCCTTCTTTGCCGGCACGATCACCCGGCCGCCGTCTTCTTCCGGCACAGCCATATTGCTCCACCAGTACATAGGCACCACTTCTTCTCCAAAATTCACCACCCGCATCCGGGCATTCAGGAACCGGTCCTTTTCTCCCAGCCAGAAATCCATCTGATAGGTCACACCGCGGATCCTCTCATACTCATACATCCGCAGGATCTTTGTCCCGTCCTCCTGCTCCAGGACTGCCGTATACAGCTGGTCCGCCGTCAGAGGCGTATGGCCGATCACGCCCAGATTCCACTCCACACCGCCGCTGAACCAGGCATTTCGTACGGCAAGATTGCAAAACCGCAGCACATCGTTGGTATATAAAAGCTCTCTCCCTTGTTCTTTGTCTGTCAGGCTCCAGAGCCTTCCGCCATACTCCGGCAGGAATACTGCCTTCAGATAGTCATTTTCCAGCACCGCCGTTTTGACTTCTGTCTCCCTAAGTTCCCGGGAATAGCAGGTATACTGCCGGTACGGATACGAGGTCTGGCACCGACCATATCCTTCATAGAGCTCATCGTCTTCGTCCAGATAAAATTCCAGCTTATTCTGCAGAATCAGGCCGCCAACCAGATCCGGCACCGGCGACTCTTCCCCCAGAGTCCCTGCCATAAGCTTCATAGTTCCAAATGTCAGTTTGGGTTTCATATTGTTTTCCTCTCATTTCTATCTTTTTCTTCGGTCTCTTTCATGACCTTTTCCGGTCCAGGACCTGTGCGCAAATCCGTTCTGCATTGCCTCCCCAGATCCGGTCCAGCTGGCGTTCTGTCACGCCTTTCTTTTTCAGCGCATCCCAGAGGCGTTCCATCTTCCCTGCATCGGGGATCTCCAGCTCATCCATTCCGTCAAATCCGTCAAAATCAGTTCCAATGGCTGCGAATTCACTGCCGCCCACGTTCAGCATATGAAGGACATGGCTTGTCATTTCCTCGATCTTTGACGCATGTTCGTCTCCCAGAAATGGGCCGTAAAAGTTTAAGCCTGCAATGCCTCCCTCTTTTGCAAGCGTCCGGATCATCTCGTCCGTCAGGTTCCGGGGATGGGGACAGATAGCCCGGCAATTAGAGTGAGAAGCAACTACCGGCTGCGTTGATTCCTCAAGCACATCCCAGAACACACCGTCGGAAGCATGGGACACGTCGATGATCATCCCCAGTTCATTCATTTTCCTGACTACTTCCCGGCCAAAATCCTTCAGTCCCCGCCTCATCACAGACGGGTTACTGCTGTTTGGAAAACCGATGCAGTTTTCATAATTCCACATCAGTGTCATCAGCCGCACGCCCTCCCGGTACAATTCCTCCAGCCGTTCTGTTTTTCCGTTCAGGACTCCTCCCTCTTCTACGGTCAGACAGGCTGAGATCTTGCCTCTTTCTGCATTTTCCTGCAGATCTTCATAGGTCAGGGCAAGCGCCATATCATTCGCAAAGGAATCTGTCTGCCCCTTCAGATAATGGATCATTTCCTTCACATGGCGGTAGGCTCCGTCATATCCGCCCCGCTCCTTCCACTCCTCGATATAAGTAAAACAGGCGAAAAACTGTGCCTTTGTCCCCGCCTGTCTCATAGCCGGAATGTTGATACTGCATCCATTTTCCATAAGATCGCCCTTTCTGTCCAGGTCCATCAGCTTCCAGATCGTATCACAGTGCAGGTCGATCAGTTTCATAAAATCCCCCCTTCTTTCATAGAATCAGTATAACCTGCTGTATTCTATTTGAAAAGGAGGAATTTTATGCGTCCCGTGATCGGAATTGTCATGTGCGGCTCGGAAAATGGCCGTCAGTTTGTTTCCCAGCCTTACCTTGATGCGGTGACAGATGCCGGAGGGCTTCCCACGGTCCTTCCCGTCACCGGGGATACCAGTCTGTATGCGGGCTTTTCCCGGCTCTGCGACGGCTTTTTATTCTGTGGAGGCGGGGATATTACTCCCCTCCTCTTCGGAGAAGAGCTGCTTACCGATCAGGGCGGGACAGATCTTTTCACCGACCGGTTCCATCTTTCTCTGATGGCCTATGTTCTTCAGTCCCGTCTGCCCGTCCTTGCCATCTGCCGGGGAATGCAGGTGATGAACTTAGCCCTTGGCGGCACCATCTGGCAGGATCTGTCCCTTCGTCCTATACATACATTGAACCATATGCAGGTTTCCGTCCACCGTCAGGATGTATGTCATAAGATTACCATCTCAAAAAATAGCATGCTATATGATTTTCTTGGAGAACATGCGGAGGTCAATAGTTTTCATCACCAGTGCCTTCATCTGATCCCAGCCAGTCTCCGCCCCTCTGCCATCGCTTCTGACGGCGTTGTCGAGGCCATCGAACTTCCCGGACATCCCTTTGCACTCGGAGTCCAATGGCACCCGGAGGTGTTATATCCCTCTGATCACGGAATGAAAAAGCTGTTTCTTGCTTTACTGAAAAAAGCTTCTGTATCCAAAAATATCCAGTATATTTCTCCCTTTTCCGGAGCAGAATAATCCCGATCAGAGATTCTATTTCAAAGGAGGAAATAAATATGAACGAAATTTCGATTCTTGATCTTCAGAATCTGCGCCACCTGATCGGAGGCTATGACACCACACACTGCAAGATGCAGGATTATGCCTCGCAGGCACAGGATCCGGAGGTCAAAAAACTGTTTCAGGATGCCGCTGATTCCGCTATGAAAAACAAGCAGGATCTGATGAAATTTTTATAGGAGGGTTGGGAAGATGTTAGATGAAAAAACAATGGTAGCTGACGCCCTGGCGGGCGTCAACGGAGAACTGGTCCGCTATGGAGAGATGATCCCGCAGACCGAAAACAAAGAGTTGAAACAATGTCTGAAAAAAATCCGCAATGAATGTGAAATGTCCCAGGAGAAGCTTTATCAGATCGCCCGGGAAAAGAGCTATTATGTTCCTGCTGAGAAGGCTTCCCAGCAGGAAATCAGTCATGTGAAGTCTGTTTTGTCGGGACTTGCTATGAAATAGCCATTCCCTTTTTACTCCCGGGAGGGTTTGATCCGCCCCTTCTCAAGACTTGGCCGGATGAAATGCTCCCGGGCATATTCCCACAGAGCCTCCGAGCCCTTGTGGGTATTTTCATTTCTCTTCAGGATCTGATCTAAGAACACTCCATGCTCCACCCAGGCTTTCCCGTCTGTAGCATGGTTTAACATCATGGGCTGGAGATTATCCATAGTCCTGGCAAATCTTGCCTCCGGTGTCTTCTGCTCTTCAAATTCCTGCCACAGCCTCTTAAATCTCTTCCCCTGGTCTTCCGGGAGCAGGCCAAAGATCCGCTCTGCCGCTCTTTCCTCCCGTTCCTTCTGAGTCTTTTTTCCTTCCTCGTCATAGGCATAGGTATCCCCGGCATCAATTTCCACAATATCATGGATCAGAAGCATGGTCACGGTCTTTAACACGTCAATGCCCTCATTGGCATATTCGCTGAGCAAAATCGTCATCAATGCCAGATGCCAGGCGTGTTCCGCGTCATTTTCCTTACGCAGGCCGTCAGACAGATATGTCTGACGGCCGATAAATTTTTCTTTATCAATTTCCTGAATAAATGCAAATTGCTGTTCCAGGCGGTCCATCCTTTATGCGCTCCTCTCAAACTGCGAATTGTAAAGCTCTGCATAGAAACCATTTCTTTCCAGCAGTTCTTCGTGCTTCCCTTGTTCGATGATGTCCCCGTCCTTCATGACCAGGATCAGGTCTGCATCCCGGATGGTAGACAGGCGGTGTGCGATGATAAAGCTGGTACGCCCTTCCATCAGCCGGTCCATGGCTTTCTGGATCCGCACCTCTGTCCTGGTATCCACAGAGCTGGTGGCTTCATCCAGAATCAGGATCTTCGGATCCGCCAGGATTGCTCTTGCAATGGTCAGAAGCTGTTTCTGCCCCTGGGATACATTGCTGGCCTCCTCGTTCAGCTCCATTCCATAACCGCCGGGAAGGGTCTGTACAAACCGGTGCACATAGGCCGCCTTCGCCGCCTCCACCACCTCTTCATGGGTGGCATCAAGCTTTCCGTACCGGATATTGTCCTCAATGCTTCCTTTAAACAGCCAGGTATCCTGGAGAACCATACCGAACATCTTCCGCAGTTCTCCTCTGTCGAACTCCCGGATGTCATGGCCGTCCACCTTGATCGCTCCGCCGCATACATCATAGAACCTCATCAATAATTTTATCATAGTTGTCTTACCGGCGCCAGTAGGTCCTACGATGGCGATCTTCTGTCCCGGTTCAGCCTTGGCCGAAAAGTCGTGGATGATCATATGGTCTTTGTGGTAACCGAATTTGACATGGTCAAATTCCACCCGGCCTTCCAGCCCTTCCGTGGATACCGGATGCTCTGCGCACGGCACTTCTTCTTCCTCTTCCAGGAATTCAAAGACACGCTCCGCTGCTGCTGCCGTGGACTGCAGAAGGTTAGCCACCTGCGCCACCTGCTGGATCGGCGAGGTAAAGTTCCGGACGTACTGGATAAAGGACTGTATATCTCCTACCTCGATGGTCTCCTTCACCGCCAGGTATCCGCCCAGGATGACGACTCCCACATATCCCAGGTTGCTGACAAACTGCATGACCGGCATCATCATTCCGGACAGGAACTGGGATTTCCATGCAGAGCGGTACAGCACGTCATTATCCCTTTCGAAAGCCCGGATCACGTCTTCTTCTTTATTGAAGGCTTTCACGATATTGTGGCCGCCGTACACCTCTTCCACCTGACTGTTGACGTGTCCCAGATATTCCTGCTGATCCCGGAAATATCTCTGGGAATGTTTGACGATCACGGAGATCAGCCCCATGGCCACCGGCAGGATCAGTATCGCCACCACGGTCATCAGAGGACTGATGCTAAGCATCATGATAAGCACACCGATGATCATGGTCACCGAGGTGATCAGCTGCGTGGCGCTCTGGTTTAAGCTCTGGCTTAAAGTGTCCACGTCATTGGTGATCCTGGAAAGGATCTCACCATGCGTCATTTTGTCAAAATATTCCATGGGAAGACGGTCGATCTTCTCAGAGATCTCCTTTCGCATCCGGTAGGTCAGCTTCTGGGAAATTCCCGTCATCAGATACCCCTGGATAAAAGAGAATAATGCACTGCAAAGATAGAGCCCCAGCAGCATCAGAAGAATCTGCCCGATCTTTTCAAAGTCAATGCCGCCCTGGCCGGACACCTTTCCTACCAGGCCCTCAAACAGCTCTGTGGTCGCCTGCCCCAGAATCTTTGGCCCCGCAATATTAAAAATGGTGCTTCCGATGGCGAATATCACTACAAAAACCAGGGCAACTTTATACACACTCAGATATTTACCCAGCTTCTTTATCGTCCCTTTCAGGTCTTTTGCCTTTTCGCCCGGCATATGTGAGCCCTTTGGCCCCATTCCTCCATGTGGCATCTTAGCCCACCTCCTTCATGTCTTGTTCCAGTTCTTTCTCAGACAGCTGTGAAGATGCGATCTGATAGTATTCCGGACAGTCTCTCAAAAGTTCTTTGTGAGTACCTTTCCCCACAATCTTTCCATCGTCCAGTACCAGGATCTGTTCCGCATGCATGATCGTACTGATCCTCTGAGCCACGATGATCACGGTACTGTCTTCCGTTTTTTCCTTCAAAGCGCCTCGAAGCGCCACATCTGTCTTATAATCCAGTGCGGAAAAGCTGTCGTCAAAAATGTAGACCGCCGGATGCTTTGCGATTGCCCTTGCGATGGAGAGTCTCTGCTTCTGTCCTCCGGAAACGTTTGAGCCTCCCTGGGCGATATGGCTGTGATACTGCCGCTTTTTCGCCTCGATAAACTCCGTAGCCTGAGCGATTCTGGCCGCTTCTTCCATTTCTTCGTCAGTTCCGTCCGGATTACCGAACAGGATATTTGAGGCGATGTCACCGGAGAAGAGCACTCCCTTTTGCGGTACATATCCAAGCTTTTCTCTCAAGTCATGCTGTGTCAGGTTTCGGATGTCATGGCCGTCGAGCCGGATGCTTCCTTCGGTTACATCATAGAATCTGGGAATCAGGTTGACCAGAGTAGACTTTCCGCATCCCGTGCTTCCGATGATGGCTGTCGTCTGTCCCGGCTCTGCTGTAAAGGAAATATCTTCCAGTACATCTTCTTCTGCTCCCGGATACCGGAAGGATACATGATCGAAGACCACCTGCCCTTTGCTTTCTTCCGGAAGCTTCTCCGGATCCCCCGGATCATTGATCAGCGTATGGCTTTCCAGTACGCCGTCCACACGCTCTGCAGATACCGCCGCTCTTGGAAGCATGACGGAGATCATACAGATCATCAGGAATGCCATGATAATCTGCATCGTGTACTGGATAAATGCCATCATATCACCCACCTGCATGGTACCCTCGTCGATGCTGTGACCGCCCACCCACACGATCAGCACGGAGATTCCGTTCATAATGAGCATCATAGTCGGCATCATAAAGGTCATGGCACGGTTTACAAACAGATTGGCACGGGTCAGATCCTTATTGGCATCGTCAAACCGCTCTTCCTCGTGTTTTTCGGTGCCAAAGGCACGGATAACAGAAAGTCCTGTCAGAATTTCCCTGCTCACCAGGTTCAGCCGGTCCACTAAGTTCTGCAGGATCCGGAATTTCGGCATAACCACGGCGAACAGCACTGCTACCAACAGGAAGATCAGTATCACCGCCAGAGCGATGATCCATGACATATCCACATTCGTGTGGAACACGTTCCAGATGCCGCCTATCGCCATGATGGGCGCATACAGCACCATACGCAGAATCATTACTGTCAGCAGCTGAATCTGCTGGATATCGTTAGTACTCCTGGTGATCAGGGATGCCGTCGAAAACTTATCGAACTCTCCGTTCGAAAATCCTACCACCTTTCGGAAGACTCTCTCTCTTAAGCTTCGGCCAAGCCCTGCACCCACCCGGGAGGCCATGAGGCCTACCAGGATACTGGCTGCCATTCCAAGTCCGGCAAGCAGAAGCATTTTCCCGCCGGTAGCCAGGATATACCGGGAGCTGATATCGCCTACGTCGATCCCGATCTTTTCATAAGCCGACTGGATATAGGCGGCCACCGCCTGCTCCACCATGGAATCCGGCAGATCTTCCATTTGCCCGGAACCTTCTCCTGTCATTCCTTCTGCTCCGTTCATATTGATGCCGCTTTCCTCCGCGGCCATGGCCATTACCATAGGAAGCCCCATCTGGTCGGAAAGCTCCTCCAGCCGGGAATCGTCTTCTTTTACCTGCTCTTTCAGAGCCATAACCGTCCCCTCGTAATCATAGGAGTCGCTGCTTTTTTCATATGCGTCTGCCACCTCTGCCCGGCACAAAGGCCAGGATCAGGTTCAGATCTTCCCCGGCCAATGCCTCCGGCACCTTTTCGTCAATCCCGCTCTGCTGGATTCCCACATTCACGATGTCGGATGTGTAGGCCGGCAGGGAAAGATCACAATATGCCTGCACCATCAGCACACATATGATCACTACAACCTGCAGTGCATACGGCTTTAAAAATCCAAATAACTTTTTCATGATATGCTTGTTCCTTTCTCAATGCTAGTTTCTCAATACCGGTTATTATATTTCTGTGCTGTTATCAGATTCTATATTTTTAAGCTTCATATCCAGGCGTGCCCTGGCCATCATGGAACAGGTATTCATTCCTTTCATGCCCTTTTCCGCCATCAGATTCTCTCTCATATCCAAAAGAAGCCGGCGCAGAAGAAGCTTTTCTTCCTGAGAGATTCCCCGGAAGATCACCTGCTCCATCTCACCTACAATCCTCTTCAGCTCTCCCAGCATCTCTTTTCCGGCTTCCGTCAGATGTATCCTCTGGATCCTCTGGTCGGCCGGGTCTCCTTCCTTCCCGATCAGTCCCTTTGCCTCCAGCTTTCTAAGCGCAGTGGTCACCGAAGGGGGCGTGATCCCCAGTTTTTCGGCAAGCCGCCGCTGGGACAGCTCTCCTTCCCTTCCAAGCCAGAACAGAATTCCCGCCTGTCCGGGCTTCAAGTCCATCTGCTCCAGCCCTCTCATTGCCTGATACTCGCTCAGATGCATCAGCTGGTGCAGGATGATCATGATCGACTCATCACTCTTAGCCTTAGTCATGAAAAACCTCCATTCTTATTCCACTCCAAATTTCAAAACGGAGCGCACAGGCTCCGCAAGCCACATATTCATTAGATGACTAACGAATATGTTATGCATATCACCCTATAATGTCAAGGTATTTTATTATATTTTCATATTTTATGGGGGAAATTTACAGAAAAATAATTAGACACTTTAATCAAAAATATTAATTGGGGACGGGGGATTTTCAGAAATCCCCCGTCCCCAATTAAAGGTCTTCGGAATCCAGGACGATTGTGAACGGGCCATCGTTGACCAGGCTGACTTTCATGTCTGCTCCGAACCTTCCACGTTCTACTACTTCCACCTGCTCTTTGCACTTAGAGATAATATATTCGTACATCTCTTCTGCCATATCCGGCGCTCCGGCTTCGATGAAGCTTGGGCGGTTTCCTTTTTTGCAGTTTGCATACAGTGTAAACTGTGAAATCAGAAGAAGGCTTCCTCCCACTGCATCCAGAGACAGGTTTGTCTTTCCCTGTTCATCCTCAAAAATACGCAGTCCCAGCATCTTCTTCACCATGCGGTCTGCGATTTCTTTGGTATCGGAATTGCTGACGCCAATCAGCACCATAAATCCTTTTCCGATTTTTCCCAGTGTTTCGCCTTCCACCTTTACTTCACTTTCCATAACTCTTTGAATAACAAATTTCATAATGGTATTCTCCTTTCTTTTTTCCTGATTCTATGGATTTTCTAGCCTGATATTTCGCATGCCTGTTTCTTTTCTCCCGATTGCCGTCTTTCCGGAAGCTGGGCCAATATGATCGCCGCAAACATCAATACACAGCCAATGGATTCTCTTGCAGACAACCTCTCTCCCAGCACCGCCCATCCAGCCAGTACAGAGAAGCAGGATTCCAGGCTCAAAAGCAATGATGCAATGGCCGGATTCATATTTTTCTGTCCAATGATCTGGAGCGTGTACGCAACGCCGCAGGATAACACACCAGCATAGAGAAGCGGAAACCAGCCTTCGAGCATTCCTCCAAGTGAAGGTTTCTCCAGCAGGAACATGAATGGAAGAGATACGATCCCGCATACAAAAAACTGAATACACGCCATTTTCACTCCATCGACCTTTGGTGCAAAATGATCGATCACTAATATATGTACGGAAAAGATCAGCGCACACAAAAAAATCAGCAAATCTCCTTTACTCATATGGAAACTTTCTGTCATACACAGGAAATATAATCCGACAACTGCAAGAACGACTGCCATCCATACCTTCCATCCTGTCTTCTTTTTCAGGAATATTCCCAACACTGGCACGATTACAATGTAAAAAGCAGTGATAAATCCTGCTTTTCCAGCAGTTGTATATTGAATCCCCATCTGCTGCAGGCTGCTTGCCCCAAATAAAAGCAAACCGCACAACACTCCGCCTGTTACCAGATCTTTACGGTTTACGGAAACATCTTCCTTTTGGTTTTCTTTCCATTTTCCAAGAAGCCAGATGCAGGGAATCAGCGCGGCACCTCCGATCAGGCTTCTTACACCATTAAATGTTATCGGCTCCAGATAGTCCATTCCCATACTCTGAGCCACAAATGCCGTGCCCCAGATAAACGCTGTTAAAGTCAGCATAAAAGCATTTTTTATTTTCATAGGTTTTGCCGTCCCTCCTCATTTCTGTCGTATTTCTCCACTTCACGCAGACAGCATGTGTATTATAGCACAATTATGAATTCTGGTGTATAATAATTGTATTTCAAGCCACTTTATTATTGGCAGGTGATCAATTTATGCATAAATATAAATCTTTCTTTTTTTGCTGCGGTCTTATAATGGCAGTCAGTGAGATCTGGAAACAGTATTGTCTGACGTTTCTGATCGGTCAGGGAACCTATAACTGGTGGTATTTTCCGTTTCAGCTCTGCAGCACCCCTATGTATCTGTGCCTTTTACTTCCCTGGATACGCTCCGAAAGGCTCCGGAGGATTTTCCTGGCCTTTCTGATGGATTATGGACTTCTTGGCGGAATATTTGCGTTTTTTGACACCAGCGGGATGCACTATTCATATCTCCCTCTTACCATTCATTCCTTTGCCTGGCACATTTTACTGATTGTTCTGGGAATTGCAGCCGGGTTAAGTCAGTATGCTGATTATTCCTGCCACGGCTATCTTGGCAGCGCCTGCTGCTATCTCTTCTGCTGCCTGCTCGCCACGTTATTAAACGTTTCATTTCATACTTTGGGAACAATCAATATGTTTTATATCAGTCCGTTTCTCCCCATGACACAGCGTTTTTTTAAGGATATCGCCAAAAATCTGGGAAATCCTGCCGGAATACTTCTTTACATTCTTGCTTCCATGCTGGGTGCCGGCATGTTTCATTTAATCTGGCACCAGGTCTCATCCCATTGTACTGGCACCAGAAGTCAGGAGCCCTGACATAGTTTCTCCAAGAATTCCTGCACAAAGAAATGGCCCCAGAGGAATGGTGGATTTTCTTGTCATTCTGCGGGTGGCAAGCATAACGGCACAAAAGATGCCAGAAAGCCACATTGCCATTGCAAAAGCGGCAAAATTCCGTTCCCAGCCAAGTACGGTCCCGGCAACTGCTGTCAGCTTAATATCTCCCCCTCCAAAGCTGCCGGGCCTCAACAGATTGACCAGTACCAGAACACTGCTGACGCTCAAAAAGCCAGCCGCACTTTCGCCTAAATCTATTCCCTTCTCCATCCATTCATTCCAAATCCCCAGCACTCCATACAACAATATCCATCTGCCCCTGATGTGCCGTGTCTTTGCATCTTCCCATGCAATTTTCAGTAAAATTATCGTCAAGAGAAAGATTTGAATACATTTCATTTTCCTTATCCGGCTCCTTTCTTCATTTATTGCATTTATCACATTTTTTTGCTACGATAAACTCAGATACATATTTAGATATGCATAGCGATAGGTCTATAATCTAAAGGGGGAATTTTGACATGCTGCTGGAAAAATTATTAAAAACGCCTGGATTTATTTATCAGATTAAAGGAAACTACTATTTTCTTGGGAAATGGATCTGCAAAGAATGTACAGATACTGACGCTACAGACTGTGTCATGATGTATCAGATGTGCAGGAAAGGACAGGAAGAACCAGATACCAATATGTATTTTCAAAAAATACGGGCTTACAGCGATTTTGCTCTGGAGGTTCCTTATGATCCGAATAAGATTCGCAACGACATGGCTTTGATTCTGGACACATTGTCCGAAGAAGAAATAAAAAGCCTGACCCAACAGGTAGAAAATGTAGAATCAGATGTGCAAAAATACTGCTCCTGATCATCATATCAAAGTTATTCTGATTTATCTATATATTTTTACTAAAAGCCCCGCCACACTGGCGGGGCTTTTAGTGTTCAACTTTGTTTCTGCACTTTCCATTTTTTTCTTGACATCCTATCTATTCTGTGTTTTAATACACTTGTAGTTAGTTACTCAAGTAATTAACCATTTCACCAATCAAGGAGAATAAAAAATGACCCGGAAAGGAGGTCACTATGGAATGAAAATAAATCCAGACCAGGAAAAACCTATTTTTATCCAGATCGCTGAGGGAATTGAAGATGGAATCCTCACCGGTGCATTCCCGGAAGGCTCCCAGATCCCCTCGATTACAGAATTTTCTGTTAATTATAAGATCAATCCGGCCACCGCTCTGAAAGGCATCAACCTTCTGGTGGACGAAAATATTATTTTCAAAAAGCGAGGAGTAGGTATGTTTGTCTCAAATGGAGCCGTAAAGCAATTAAAAGAAAAGCGGCAGAATCAATTTTACAACAATTACATCAGTAATCTGATCGAGGAAGCCAAAAGACTAGGCTTTTCCAGCGATGACATTATCGCCATGATTGAAAGGGGGTTCTCACAGTGAAAGGTATTGAAGTAAAAAATGTAACGAAAACATTCCAGGACACTACCGCATTGTCTCAGGTAAGCCTGAATCTGGAAGCAGGAAAAATATATGGTCTTCTCGGACGGAACGGCGCCGGGAAATCCACTCTTTTAAATCTGATAACCAACCGGAAATTCCCGGATGAAGGGACCATCACTCTGGACGGCGCTACAGTAGCTGAAAACGATGCCCTTTTACAGCAGGTGTTCCTGATCAATGAACAGAATCTATTCCCTGAAGGAATGAAGGTGAAAAAAGCATTCCAGGTAACAAAACTGTTTCATCCTTCCTTCGACGAAGAATATGCTCTGCAGCTTTGCAAAAAATTTGAATTGAATACCAAAAAGAAAATTAAAAGTCTTTCTACTGGATATCAGTCTATTTTCAAAAATATACTTGCTTTATCCGTCAATGTACCTTATGTATTTTTTGACGAACCGGTTTTAGGATTAGATGCATATCACCGCGACCTCTTCTACAAACTTTTAATTGAAAAGTACAGCATTTCTCCATTTACTGCTGTGATTTCGACTCATTTAATCGAAGAAGTCGCAACTGTTATAGAAAATGTAATTATTATAAAAAAGGGAACGATTATAAAAAATCAATCCTGCGAAGAACTTCTCAGCAGCGGCTACTGCATTTCCGGCACCGCGTCACAGATTGACAGTTACCTCTTTTCCTATGGCTCTTCACAGGAACTGATTGGCACCGATTCCATAGGCGGCCTGAAAACAGCATATCTTCTGGGAACCCCGGACTCCTCTGCTGTCTCAGGTTTAGAAGTATCTCAGATGGATCTGCAAAAACTGTTTATTCAGCTTACAAATTCCTGAAATTTACGGGAAATGAATTGATTACCGTATAGACAAGACTTATATGGAGGGAAATCATTATGAATATTAAAAGAGTCATACACTATCAATTATTCGATCTGGGAAAAGCTTTCCTGATTTATTATTTTATCATTCTTAGTATCATACTGCTGGGAGGCGGTGTCGTAATCATAAGTTCCGGGAACGCAACCTTTAACGGAACAGGCTTTTCTTCAACAGTATTCTGCTTCATTGCCGGGCTTTGCATGTTTCGGGAATATTTTTATCTGTTTTCTCAAAACGGAGTGTCAAGGAAGACCACTTACATCGGAACCTTATCTTCCATTGCACTGCTCAGCGCACTGATGTCCATTATAGAAGTCCTGTTCGTTTACCTGTCCAGGCTTTTCCCATCCGACCGCATTCGCTTCATGCATTTCATGGACATCTTCACCCAGGTCACTGCCAGCTCCTCACTGGCCCTGCAGATTCTTTTGGATCTGATCCTGACATTTTTAATCATCATCACCTGCTTCAGCGCCGGATACCTGATTGCGGTCCTATTTTACCGCTCCAGTAAAATCCTGAAGATAGGAATCGCAGCCGGTCTGCCCGTCCTCCTCTTTCTCGGGCTGCCCCTGCTGGCTTATATATTCCCGGAGGCAGCAGCCAGATGTGGAAAACTCCTAATGACCATCTCTGGCCTGGAAAGCGGAAATCCACTTATCACCATGCTGACATTGGTAATTACCGCAGCTTTCCTGAATATTGTGAATTACTTCGCTGTCCGGAAGGCAGAACTTTAATTGGGGACGGGGGATTTTCAAAAATCCCCCGTCCCCAATTAAAGTAATTCCTCCATACTCTTCAGACTTATCAACAATGTGGATGAATTGTGGATAAGCGCTGATGTAGTGGGCTGTATCACACCTGTTACGCCCAGGAGCAAAAGCCCTGAATTAAATCCTACAATTTGCCGGTAGTTTTTCTTAATGCGCAGCATCAGAAGATCGCTCAGCTTCTTTAGTACAACAAGCTGGAACAGGTCATCGGAGCCGATAGTAATGTCGGCAATCTCCCGTGCAATCTCTGCGCCGTCGCTGATAGCGATCCCTGCATTGGCCGCAGAGAGTGCCGGCGAATCATTGATTCCGTCTCCGATCATGATCACCTTATGGCCGCTTTCCTTTGCCTTTTCTATGAATCCAGCCTTGTCTTCCGGCAAGACTTCCGAGTAATATTCATCTACTCCCACTCGTCCGGCAATGGATCTGGCTGTCCGTTCGCTGTCACCGGTCATCATTACCACCTTAGAAACCCCACATGCTTTCAGCTGCCTGATAACCTCTGGTGCTTCTTCCCGCAGCGGATCTTCGATACAGATCACAGCCGCCAGCTGATTTTCTAAGGCAAGGTATAAATGAGAATATTCCTCCAGAAGGCTGTCGAACAGTTCCTGCTTTCCTTCCGGGATCACGCATTTTTCATCCTCAAATACAAAATGATAGCTGCCGATCACAGCTCGTTTTCCTTCCACGGTCGTAGAGATGCCATGAGCCACCATATACTCCACCTTAGAATGCATTTCATCATGATCCAGCTGTTTCTTTTTCGCCGCATCTACCACCGCTTTCGCCATGGAATGCGGAAAATGCTCTTCCATACAAGCTGCAAGACGCAAAAGTTCGTCCGGCTCTTCGCCGTTAAAAACCACCATCTTGGCTACAGTAGGCTTTGCCATGGTCAAAGTTCCTGTTTTATCAAAGACGATGGTGTCTGCATCAGCCACAGCCTCCAGATATTTTCCGCCCTTGACCGTAATATGGTGCCGGCTGGCCTCCCGTATCGCCGAAAGTACCGAAATTGGCATGGCAAGCTTCAGCGCACAGGAAAAATCCACCATTAAGACAGATAACGCCTTTGTCACATTTCTGGTAAAAAGATAGGTGAGAACCGTTCCGGCCAGTGTATACGGCACCAGCTTATCTGCCAGATGCTCCGCCTTCCCTTCCAGGGATGATTTCAGTTTCTCTGATTCTTCGATCATTGTCACGATTTTTTCAAAACGGCTGGAACCGCCCACTTCCCTTACCCGGATCGTCAGCTCTCCTTCTTCCAATACCGTTCCTGCATACACAGAATTTTGAACCGTCCTTCGCACAGGAACAGACTCCCCAGTCAATGACGCCTGGTTGACCATGGCTTCACCGCCAGTCACCACACCGTCAAAGGGGATGACATTTCCAATATGTACCATAATCTCATCCCCGACGCTTATGCCCGAAGCAGGTACCTGCACTTCCTGTCCGTCACGTACCAGCCAGACTTTGCTGACATTCAGCGACATAGTTCTTGCCAGGTCATCTACGGATTTTTTGTGCGTCCACTCTTCCAGCAGTTCTCCGATCCCCAGCAGGAACATGACTGACCCGGCTGTCTCAAAATCCCTCCGCAGCACGGAAACACCGATCGCGGTCGCATCCAGCACCGGAACCTCGATCTTTCCTCTTCGCAGTACATCAAATCCTTTTCCAATATATTTCAAGGAACGAAATGCAATATAACCATACCGCAGCGGGCAGGGAAGAAATATTTTCCCTGCATAACGAAGCAGGGCTTTCATGATCAGCCGCTCCTGAAATTTTCCGTTCAATTCCCGCCCCGAGGTCTCCAGATATCCTTTTGGCAATTTTATCTTATCGTAATGAAATCTCTTCAGCTCATCAACCAGAAGGTCTCTGCTCCCTTCGTAGCGGATCAGAGCGTCCGCCGTTCTTTCATAGACCTTTGCAGAGATTACCTGGGGCAGCCCCTCCAGATAATAAAGAAGCGTGTCCGCCTGGCCGCAGCTCATCCTTTTCTGCATCACATGGATACGGATCCTGCCCTTTATTTCATGCTTGATACAAAATTTCATAATTTATTCCGTCACTGCCTCTTCCTGGCACGCCTTTTCTGCAGTCTCTTCCTCACACACCTCTGCTTCTTCCTCTGCCGCACGGGCTTCGTTGATACTCTTTGCCTCTTCGTAAATATCTTCTGCATTTTCCTGGATCGTGGTGGCAGTTTTCATCACGCACTCCTTTGCGCGCAGAACTGCTGCCGTCCCCTGAGTATACGCCTTTTTCGCATCCTTACTGGACAGGATCTTTATACCTGCTGTTCCAAATGCAACCCCCGCCGCAAAAATTCCAAATTTCTTCCATCCGATCTCTTTTAAACAATCATAAAACATATTCTTTATCCTCCTGTCTACTTGTGTTTATAGCCGGTATACAGTGTCATGACCAGACACACAACCATTGCCCATGCCCAAAATCTGTGGTTCTTCATTGTCATACCACCTCCTTATTCCACCAACTTATTTTGACATTAATTATTATTATAGCCGTCTGTTTTTTTCATTTCTAGCGTTTTAGACTTGATGATAAACTTTATCGTTTATACAATTAGGGACACCCTGTCTGTCGAAAAGGGACAGGGTGTTTGTCAGATGGGGACAGGGAGAATGACGAAAGGGGACGTACACTTTTGCAAAAAGTGTACGTCCCCTTTCGTCATTCCACTGTTACACTCTTAATCTTCTGCCCGTCAATATATCCGCAGGCCTTAAGCCCTGCAGCGATCACGCCATGCCACGTCTTCGCCGACAGATGCCTCACTGTATCGTCATCCAGCTCGATCAGGCAAGCCTCTCCCCCGTCGCACTTTGCTCCGCAGGCCACCTTATACATGTTTTTTCTGTTGATGGCTCCGATCTCTTCCAGCTTATTAACCATCCGGTAGACAGTGGCTGTTCCAATATTGGGATCCAGCCGGGAAGCCCGGTAATATATTTCTTTACAGCAGGAGCATTCCTCTTCCAGAATAATGTCCAGGATCATCAGCCGCTGCTTTGTGATCCTGCAGCCGCTGTCCTTTAATTTCTGAACAATCAGCTCTTTTTGCTTTTCCATCCGGATCCCTCCTGTTTCTTCGTATTCCTGCTTTGGTGTTTCATTGGTTACGGTTTGATTGACTCTACTTGAAACCCTGCTGTTTCTACCGCACTGATCAGTTCTGCGTCATCGATCTCCCGGTCGAAAGTAATCCTTGCCCTGCCTTTCGCAAGACTCACTTCCGCACGTACTCCATCAATCTGATTAAGGGCCCTGGTCACGTCCATAGCACAATGTGCACAGTTCATTCCGGAGATCTGCATTGTCTTCCTGCCGGCCACAGGACCGTCCAGCTTTTTCTTCGGCAGCTTCCCGCTGCCCGGACAATTTCCTCCCGCCGGACATCCAATGCATTTTACCCCACTTTTCTTCGCTTTTACTATGTATGTAACTGCTCCTCCAATTAAAACGACCAGAATGATGGTCACAATAATATCTGCCATAAAAACTATCCTTTCCTGCGTAAAGCGGCGGACAAAGCATACAGCACTGTCCACCGCCCGTCATTTTAATGATAATTTATGCAGCATGTAAGCTGTATGTCGATGCAAACTCTTTATCAGATTTGCGGATTCTCCATATGATAATCGCCGCAAATACCAGAACGGCAATCAAGCCCGGAACAAACGCGGTTCCAAGAGAACCAGTGGTGATCAGTGTACCGATCTGGTACACAAAGAAAGCAACCGTATATCCTGTCGCAAGCTGAAGACAGATCCCGCCAAGCAGCCACTTTCCGCTCTTCATCTCTGAGTTCATCGCACCCAGTGCAGCAAAGCATGGTGGTGTATAGAGATTAAACATCAGGTATGCAAGCGCCGCCACCTTCGTAAGCCCCATAATCGTAGCCACTTCATTTCCACTGCCGACCAGTGCCAGTTCCTCTGTGTCAATCAGATTCGTAACGCCGTATACCACCGCCAGCGTACCAACTACATTTTCTTTAGCGATAAATCCTGTTACTGCTGCCGCTGCAAGCTGCCATACGCCAAATCCCAGAGGGATGAACAGAATTGAGATCGGATGTGCAATGCCTGCAAGGATCGAAGTGCTCTCCGCACCTTCTTCCACGAGCTGGAACTGCCAGTTGAAACTCTGCATGATCTGCACTACCGTGTTGCACACCAGGATGATCGTCCCGGCTTTGATAATATATGCCTTGCCGCGCTCCAGCATGGATACACACGCTCTCTTTAAGCTCGGCAGCTTGTATTCCGGAAGTTCAATAATAAAGAAAGATTTCCGGTATTTCTGTCCAGTGATCCTCTTTACCAGCAGCGCTCCCAGAAGCACCAAAAGGATACCTACCAGATACATGGTAGCCGATACCCACCATGCGTCTGCGAAAAACGCTCCTGCAAACAGAGCAATGACCGGAATCTTAGCCCCGCACGGCATGAACGGTGTAAGCATAGCTGTTGTCCGTCGTTCTCTTTCGTTCCGGATCGTACGGGAAGCCATAACACCCGGAATCGCACATCCGGTGCCGATAACCATAGGAATTACCGATTTCCCGGAAAGCCCGACTCTTTTAAAAATCGGATCCAGCACAACCGTCGCACGGGCCATATATCCGCAGTCTTCCAGCAGAGCAATCAGGAAATACATAACCATTACCAGCGGAAGGAAACCGACAACCGCACCTACACCACCAATGATACCATCCACCAGGATCGCATACAATAACGGGTTTGCACTTTCCATCATTCCGCCTGCCCATCCCTGGAAGGTCTCGATCCAGGCAACCAGCCAGTCAGCAATCCAGGTTCCCAATGTTGTCTGAGATATGTAAAACACAAGGAAGATCACAAGCGCAAAAATCGGGATGCCAATGATCTTATGCGTGATCACGCTGTCAATCTTATCCTGCACATTCCTGTCTTTTGTGAAAACTTTTCTCGTTTCAACCTGTTTTACAATATTGTTGACAAATTCAAAACGCTTTCTATCCGCAGCTTCTACCGCTTCCTTATCCTGCAGATTGATATCGGCCTGCACGTAAGGCGCCTTCTGTCCCGCGCCTTTAAGCCCGGCAGCCTCGGCCACAGCCTCCTTCAGCCCCTCATGTCCCGAGGACGTTGAGATTGTCTTAACAACAGGACAGCCCAGTTTCTCAGACAACAGCTTCTCATCGATCTGTGTCTGTTTCTTTTCTGTGATGTCACTCTTATTCAGAGCCACCACCACCGGTACGCCAAGTTCCAGAAGCTGTGTGGTGAAAAACAGGCTCCTGCTCAAGTTCGTGGCATCCACAATATTAATAATTGCATCCGGATGTTCATTTTTAACATAGCTGCTGGTAATACTTTCTTCTGAAGTAAATGGAGACATGGAATAAGCTCCTGGCAGGTCTACTGCCACCAGTTCTTCTCCTCCGTCATAATAGGCCTTTTTAATCAGGCTTTCCTTTCGCTCTACCGTAACACCGGCCCAGTTTCCAACGCGTTCATTTCTGCCTGTCAATGCATTGTACATGGTTGTCTTTCCGCTGTTGGGATTCCCTGCAAAAGCAATTCTCATTTTACAAACCTCCTCCTTCATCTTCACTCCAATTAGAATCAACTAACTCTTGTGTAAAAAAAATAGTAAAATACATTACTATTTTTCTTTTAATTTTATATTGAAATAGCTTGCGCTAAATCAGTATCAATATTGTATCTGCCATCCTTGATCGAGACCACACAGCCTCCCCTTACGCGCGAAACCACCGTGATCGGCTCTCCGCTGTAACATCCCAGGGAAAATAAAAAAGCCTCCATCTCCTCATCATCTGTCATGATATCTTTTATAATATATTCTTCGCCTTCTTTGGCTTCCATTAAAGTCATAAGTCCAGATCCTCTCAATATAGATTACCGCGGACGGTTTGCATTTATACCACAAATCGTCTCATCTAACATTTGATAGTGTAAACTAACTTCTTTTCTTTGTCAATCCTTTTTGAGACATTTTTTGCTTTGTATTTAAAAATTATTTGTGCTATACTACATCTGTACATATACTAATAAAATACATATATTTATGTTGATTTATATTCCAGGAGGAACACTGAAATGAAAACTTATACCAGCGAATCCGCCGAAAATTATCTCGAAACTATTCTGATCCTGAGCAAGACACATCCGGTTGTCCGCTCTGTCGACATTGCCAATGAGCTGGGCTTTAAAAAATCCAGTGTAAGTGTAGCCATGAAAAATCTGCGCGAACAGCACCATATTATCATGGAGGATTCCGGGTTTATCCATCTGACAGATTCAGGAAGAGCAATTGCCGAGATGATCTATGAACGGCATCTTTTATTATCTCAATGGCTGATACGCCTGGGAGTCCCGGAAGATATTGCCACCGAGGATGCATGTAAAATTGAACATGTTATCAGCCCGGAAAGCTTTGAAGCGATCAAAAGGCATATTAAATAGTGTAAAAGTGGAGATTTTCTCCACTTTTTCTTTTTTGTCATCATATGAAGTATATCTTAATACTTTTAAAGGAATTATTAATTATTCTTAAAAAGCATGGTATTCATTTGCGAATCGTGTCGAAAAACGTTATACTGCACCCACATAGACAATCAGTTATATGACTTTATTATGTTATTGAAGGGGTTATACAAATGAAAACAATTTACCAGCAAAAAAGACGAAAAAGAAGGCGTCTGATACTGCTCTGTACACTGGCCGCACTGTTTTGTCTCCTGCTCGTCAGCCTACTGGGTCTGGTCTATGCGCTGACACGGCGTGCGACCATAGAAATTCATGCAAAAGACGCCGAGATCATCCAGGGCGAAGCTCTTCCTGATTCTTTTGAGGCAGATGTGGCATTAAAGGGAAGTGAACACGTGATCCTGAATCTCAAAGGATTCTATACATCCGGTGATCTTCTGAAGGAATTAAAAGCCGGGAAGGATTACACCGTTTCCTGCAGTGCCGATCCAAATGCTGAAGGGGAATATCCCATTACTGTGACTTTATCTGATACCTTAAAGAAAAAGCTGGCAGGCGGCAAGTGGGCCAAACATCTGAAGCTTACCACGGAGGACGGAACTTTTACCGTAAAAAACCCTGTCGGCGAATGGGAGGGAAGCCGCTTCCGCAGATATGACGGCAACTATATAACAAATGACTTTGTAGTCTCCAAAAATCAAACCTACTATTTTGATAATGACGGCAATATGGTCACCGGATGGCAGACCATCCAGAACAGTACCTACCACTTTACAGATGAAGGCGCCATGGAACGCAGCACCTGGGCTGAGCAGGACGGTTCACGGTATTATCTCGGTGAGAACGGAGCCGCGCTGACCGGATGGCAGACCCTTGACGGCAGTACCTATTATTTTGATGCAAACGGGAAAATGGCTACCGGCGAAGTTTATCTGGGCCTTACTCTTTGTACCTTTGATGAAAACGGAAAGCTGATTTCCAAAAAAGGGATCCAGGCAGATCCTTCCAAGCCTATGGTCGCCCTTACTTTTGATGACGGTCCCGGTCCCCGTACTTCTGAACTTCTGGCTCAGCTGGAAAAATATAACGCCCACGCTACCTTTTTCATGCTGGGGCAGAAAGTTCCTTCTTATCCTGATGTTATTAAAAAGATGAAATCAATCGGCTGTGAGCTTGGCAATCATTCTTACGACCATGCAGATCTTTCCAAACTGGATCCTGCCGGTATCCAGTCGCAAATGTCCAGAACCAACGATGGCATCCGCAATATCACAGGCTCCGGGGCCACCCTGATGCGGCCTCCTTATGGAGCGATAAACAGCACTGTAGCCGCCAATGCCGGATTGCCTATGATCCTGTGGAATATCGACACCCTGGACTGGAAGACGCGCAATGCTCAAAGTACCATTGATGCCGTAATGAGTAAAGTAAAAGACGGAGATATTATCCTGATGCATGATATTCACACAGAAACTATAGATGCCGCCCTTCAGCTGATTCCCAGACTTCAGTCTGAAGGCTATCAGCTGGTTACTGTTTCTGAGCTTGCGGCGGCAAAGGGCAAACATCTGCTGAACGGGAATACCTATACGGATTTCTAAGCACACAGACAATCCTTTTGTGCTATAATAAGAGCAGATAGGAAGCGATGAGATTGTCAGAACATTATTCTCCGGACCAAAAATATATCATGATGACGGAAGCCCCAATCCCCGGTCTTATCGGGCGGCTGGCTGTCCCCACGATTATCAGCATGCTGGTTTCATCCTTTTATAACATGGCTGACACCTTTTTTGTAGGCAGGATCAGCACCAGCGCAACTGCTGCCGTAGGCGTAGTATTCCCCGTTATGGCAGTCATTCAGGCGCTGGGCTTCTTCTGCGGCCACGGTTCTGGCAACTCCATCTCCCGCAAGCTTGGATCAAAACATACGCAGGCTGCCAGAGAGCTGGCCGCTACCGGCTTCTTCCTTGCATTTGTGTTTGGTCTTCTTCTCATGATCCTGGGCCTTACTTTTTTGGATCCGCTTGCCCGCCTTCTTGGTTCTACCCCTACGATCCTTCCCTACACCAAAGCATATCTGCGGATTATCCTGCTGGGAGCCCCTTATATGACAGCCCAGCTTGTTTTAAACAATCAGATTCGTTTCCAGGGCAATGCATTTTATGCTATGGTTGGCATCACTACCGGTGCCGTTCTTAATATTGGCCTGGATCCCCTTTTTATCTTTATTTTTGATATGGGTATTTCCGGTGCAGCTATTGCCACCATAATCAGCCAGTTTGTAAGCTTTTGTCTGCTTCTGGCCGGGATCCGCATTTCCAGATGTATCCCGATCCATCCAAAAAACGTGAGGCTTTCTAAAGAGCGCCTCCAGGAAATCATTGGTGGCGGACTTCCCTCCCTTTTTCGCCAGGGACTGGGAAGCATTGCTACTATGACCTTAAATATTGCTGCAAATCCTTTCGGAGATGCCGCCATTGCCGCCATGTCTGTAGTCGGACGTATCATGATGTTTGCAAATTCAGCTTTGATCGGCTTTGGACAGGGATTTCAGCCTGTGTGCGGGTTTAACTATGGCGCCCGGAAATATAACCGCGTCAGGGAAGCATTCTGGTTCTGCGTTAAAATATCCACAGCAGTCCTTTTTCTCCTGTCTGTCGCAGGCATGCTGCTGTCCGGTCATCTGATCGGTATCTTTCGGAATGACCCTGATGTAATCCGCATCGGAACTGTCGCTCTTCGGTTCCAGTGCCTGACCTTTGTCCTGAATGGATGGATCACCATGAACAACATGATGATGCAGACCATGGGAAAAACTCTTCCCGCCACAATCCTCGCGGCATCACGGCAGGGCATCTTCTTTATTCCTGCTCTTCTGATACTCCCCCAGTTTCTGGGGCTTACAGGTATTCAATCAGCCCAGGCTGCTTCAGATCTCTGCTCCGCAGCCGTGGCTGTTATCCTGAACAGAAAAGTGATGCAGTCCCTCCGCTCCTGAAAGAACATTTGAAATCTCCATGATTTCTTTTCGTATTTCTTTTTCTCCAAAGCGCTCTCCCTGAATACGGTAGGTATAAAAACCCCCGTATATTTCAAAAGTCAGAAGCGTATGGAAATGAATATCCTGCTCCAGTCTGGGATATTTCCTGAAAATGTGCTTTTTTAATTCTTGCTCGATATATTCCGGGATCATGGCATCACGAGCTCCCGAAAACAGAATCCTGCTAAGCCCGCTGTGTGCCCGGAAGGCCTGGAACAGTTCCTCTGTAAATCCGGCCGGATCCGTAATGACCCACTCCGGATGCTCAATACTTTGATAGATCTCCTCAATCACTTCCTTTTGCAGCTGCTCTGCCAGATCATAAATATCCCTATAATGCAGATAAAAAGTGGCCTTGCTTATCTGGGCTATTCCAGCCAGCTCTTTCACCGTAATCTTCTCTACCGGTTTCTTTTCATGCAGCTTTAAAAAAGCCTCTTTGATTGCCTTTCGTGTTTTTCTTTGTCTTAAATCCACAGATAATAGTCCTTTCTGTAAAATTGTCTTTTATTTTACTCTATTCAAATATCGTAAATTGTTTCTCTCCTGTACGTTTTATATAATATATGTTAGTAAAATAATTGACTTCTGTCAATTAATGTGAGGTGTATTATGGATTTTTACAATTTTTATACCGGACATGAATTTGAGGCAGATCAATGGCTGGGCGCACACATAACAGAAGGCGGCACCGTATTCCGTACATTTGCACCGTCAGCCGCCGGCGTATGCCTTCTCCTGCAGGGAAAAGAATACCCTATGCACAAAGTACATGACGGCAATTTTTACGAAATCTTTCTGCCGGGCACTGCCGCCGGCACACTCTATGAATACCGGATTTATCAAAGCGACGGACAGGTAAGGGATCATTGCGACCCCTTCGGCTTTGGCATGGAATTAAGACCAGCCCACAAGTCTGTCGTCCGTGATCTTGATGCCTATCAGTTTTCTGACCATTCCTGGATGCAGCAGCGTACAGACCGTACAGAAGAGCCTCTGAATATTTACGAGCTTCATCTGGGCTCATGGAAAAAGAAAATCAGTGAAACAGAAAAAGACAATGCCGGCACGGAATGGTACCGGTATGATGAACTTCCGGCACTCCTGATTCCCTATCTGAAGGAAGCCGGATACAACTATATAGAAATTCTGCCAATCACTGAACATCCCTGCGACGAAAGCTGGGGATATCAGCCCACCGGCTTCTATGCACCTACCAGCAGATATGGAACGTCTGCCAATCTCCAGAATATGGTGGATCTTTTCCACCAGGCAGGGATTGGTGTTCTTTTGGATTTTGTCCCCGTTCATTTTGCCGTTGATGACTACGCACTGGTGCAGTACGACGGCACTGCCCTTTTTGAATATCCGCACTCGGATGTTGGTGTCAGCGAGTGGGGCAGTTATAATTTCATGCATTCCCGGGGAGAGGTCCGCAGCTTTCTCCAGTCCTGCGCCAACTACTGGCTGAAGACTTACCATTTCGACGGTCTGCGCATGGATGCCATCAGCCGGATCCTGTACTGGCAGGGCGATGAACGCCGTGGTGTCAACGGCAATGCCGTAGACTTTATGAAAACTATGAATTCCGGGATCAAACGCAGGAATCCCGGCTGCATCCTCATTGCCGAAGATTCTACCAATTATCCCGGGGTCACGAAACCTGCCGGTCAGGGCGGTCTTGGTTTTGATTATAAATGGGATATGGGCTGGATGCACGACACACTGGACTTCTTTCGGACCGGTCCCGAATACCGGACCGCCAGCTACCATAAGCTGACCTTTTCCATGATGTATTTTTCCAATGAACGGTATCTTCTTCCTTTTTCACACGATGAAGTTGTGCATGGAAAAGCAACAATTCTCCAGAAAATGTATGGAGAATATGACAAAAAATTCCCGCAGGGGCGGGTTTTATACCTGTACATGATGCTCCATCCAGGAAAAAAACTGAATTTTATGGGAAATGAATTCGGACAGCTGCGGGAATGGGATGAAAAACGTGCTCAGGACTGGCTTCTGAGAAAATATCCCATCCATGATGCCTTTTATCATTATATGGCCAGACTGAACCATCTGTATCTGACCTGCCCGGCTTTCTATGCCTGGGATTACCGCCCAGAAGGATTTACCTGGCTGGACTGCCATCAGGAGGAGCGATGCATTTATGCAATCCGTCGCCTCTGCGGCGAAGACTGTCTGATCGGCATCCTGAATTTAAGCGACAGCCTCCAGGAGGATTTCCGGATTCCAGCCGATGCCCTTTCCCCGTCAGAACATCCTGAACCCAGGCTTTTGCTCCACACGGATTGGGAACCTTTTGGCGGAAAGACAAAAGAAGATACTCTTCCCTGGCGTCAGGAGGAAGGCTCCTTTTACTTTTCCCTCCCTCCTTTTTCCGGAATCCTGCTTTCTGTATAAAACAGATTCTTACTCGTCATCTGCAGGCAGATCAAACAGACTCATCTGATACCAGGATTCTGCGCTTTTCTTTTTCCCGATGGTTTCTTCTTCTATGAGGCCATCGGGAAATTTCTTAAGAAACTCAGATATTTCTCCAGAAGAAGTCAAGATCAATTCCTCCTTTGCCCTTGTCATCCCAACATAGAACAGACGTCTCTCTTCTTCTCTATCTGCCAGATGCTTCTCGCTCTCCAGCGGAATTGATCCCTGCTCTGCTCCATAAAGAAATACAACCGGAAATTCCAATCCCTTCGAGCCATGCAGTGTCATAATCGTAACTGCATCGGAAGTGTACTGTTTCCCTCCGCATCTTCTTACATCGCTTTCTTCTCCCAGCGTAAGCGCAGCCATAAACTGCTGCATGGAAGAATAGAACACTGCCGCCTGCAAAAGCTTCTTCATCTCCGGATTCTCTGAAAGCCCTCTTTGTTCCATCCAGATTTTCAAAAACGTCTCCGGTGTTTTCTTCTGGTATGCAGATTCCAGCTGCCCGATCTCCCTTTCTACTATTTCCCGAGCCAGAGAATTCCAGGGAAGCTTCCAGAAATACTCTGCACACAGCTGCCGGGCAGTCATATCGCCCCGGTCCTCTATAGCATGGAAAAAGCAAAGGCTGTTTCTTACCACATCTGTTTCAAGATAATCTTCCCGCCCGGCAACGATATGAGGAATACTCTCCGTCCTCAGGCATTTCTCCACCAGCTCTGCCTGATGATGCGTCCGGCAGAGCACAGCAAACTCCCCAAAACTTCTTACCCGTTTCCTGTCCCGCTCCCAGGCCGTCTGATGAGCCTCCAACATTCCAATACCGCCGGCCATTCTGCCAATCTCTTTTGCAATAAAAATCCCCTCCGCAAGAGGTGAACTTCCATGCACCAGCCGTACCGGTACATTCTCCTGGCAATTCGCCCGGATCCCTGTTTTCAGATCACGCCGGATCAGCGTCTGCGCCACTTTCAGGATCTGCGGTGAAGAACGGTAATTTTCCAGAAGACGTATCTTCTCAAGTCCTGGATATTCCTCCCCGAGATGTGCAAAACATGCACTGTCCGCTCCACGGAATCCATAGATCGACTGATCCGGATCTCCAATCACAAAAAGCTCTCTTCCCCTGGCACTCCACAGCTTTACCAGCCTGTACTGAACCGGATTGATATCCTGAAATTCATCTACCAGCAAATACCGGAACGGCTTCTCCCAGCCTTCCTGTACCTGCCCATTTTCGATTCTTTCCGCTGTCCGCAGCAGAAGGTCATCAAAATCCAATGCCCCAAGCTCTTGCTTTTTCTCTTCATAAAGAAGGAATGCTGTCTTAAACTTCTCTGCCTTTTTAACCGCCTCCGGTTCTTCTGTCCGCATATCCACACCGGATTTCCTCCGGGATATCCACTGCAGAAATTCTCCCGCCTTCATATCCCCGCCACTCTCACTAACTGCCTCTTCTGCAAGCTTTTGCTGCTGCGCCGCTCCTATTAATGTAAATTCCTCTCCCTGACTCTGAAGAAAGCCAAGACATATTCCGTGAAAGGTTCCAATCTGCATCGCTTCCGCGGCACGCTTCATCCCGGCCATACGACCAACCCTTTCCTTCATCTCTCCTGCAGCCTGATTGGTAAAAGTGACTGCCGTAATCTCTGAAGGCCTTACCCTTCTGTATTCCAGCAGATATTGCAGTCTGGACACCAGTGTTTTGGTTTTTCCGGTTCCCGGTCCGGCGATCACCGCAATCTTTGTCTCCAGACTCCTGACTGCTGATTCCTGCTCTTGATTCAATCCATACAGGCCAGGCTCCGGCCTGTGAGACTGCGGCTTCTCTTCTCCACTTCCCGGCAGCTTCTTTTCCCTGCTCTCCGGCCTCATCTCTTCCGCTTCCTCTGCAGGCGGCGCCTCCTTTTCCTGAATGTCCGTATTTTTTACCTCCGGGACAGTTCCCAGAATGTCAAAGAAATCCATCTGACCTTCTGTATTTTCCAGCTCATCGCTGGTGAAAAGCCGGATCACTCCATATTCGCCGTCAAATCCGGGAATCCTCTCCACCTGTCCTTTCCTGAGTCTTTCAATCCCTTCTGCGACGCGGCTTCCGGAGACTCTCCGGATCTCCTCTGTCGGAATCCTCCTTAAGATTTCAAACTCCGGCCCAAGCTCTTTCAACATCCGCTGATATTCCCGCTGCACCTTGGCACTTGTGGCCGACCGCCCCTCCGACGCGCCGATAACTTCCGGGAGCGGCACCAGGCTCTCAAATAGCCTGGCATTTTCTCTGATATAGCCTTCCGGCCGGTCTGAGAGTTCCTCCACTCTGTGAGAGACCCCGATGGTGATTTTTCTTCCGCACACAGGACAGATTCCCTGATAGCTTTCTGTCTCAGCCGGTTTCAGACACAGGCCGCACTTTCGATGTCCGTCCATATGATATTTCCCTTCCTCCGGGAAAAATTCAATCGTTCCCTCAAGCCCTCTGCCCGTCTGTATCGCTTCCGAAAGCCCTTCATAAGAAAGATCGATCCCGAACAGATTGGCCTCCCGGCCCAGCTTGGCCGGAGAATGTGCATCCGAATTAGAAATCAGCTGAAACCGGTCCAATGCCGATACTCTCCAATTCATAGGCGGATCAGAAGACAACCCAGTCTCCACGGCATGGATATAAGGTGTCAGATCTTCATAGCACTCCTCTACAGTATTAAATCCCGAAAAAGCCCCAAATAAAGAAAAATGCGGCGTCCAGATATGCGCCGGCACATAAACCGCTCTGGGGCAGAGTTCCAGCAATATTTCCAGCAGGTCACGGCAGTCCAGTCCCAATATCGGCCTTCCGTCTGAATGGATATTTCCAATCTGCTCCAGTTTGACAGAAATTTTCTGCGCATCCTCCAGCGACGGCAGAAGGATCAGGCTGTGTACCTTACGCACCTTTCCGTTCTTTTTATAGATCGAACTGATCTCTCCTGTCACAACAAACCGGTTCTCATCTCCTCCCGCCACCGACGCATCCTGGATCTGATACTCTTCTTTCAGCCGGTACAGACCGTCTTCTGCCGGCGTAAGCTTCTCCGTCAGCTCTTCCCGCCACTTTGGATGAGTAAAGTCTCCTGTCCCCACAATGTGGATCCCTTTTCTCCGCGCCCACAGCTCCAGATGCTCAGGCGTACATTCCTTACTGGTAGCCCGGGAATATCTGGAATGGATATGTAAATCTCCGATGTACATCCTTGTCACCTCTGTATTTTTCCTTGTTCTTCCTTTCAAAAAAGGAACTCGTTATACAAGTTCCTTCAGATCCTCATATAGCTGCTCCAGATTTTTTCCTTCGTAATCCGGACTCCCCGGCTCTGCCGCATGTTCCAGACATTCCGTCACAAGGTATGTCCGTATTCCCAGTTTTCCTGCTGCCAGGTCTTCTCTTTTGTCATTTCCTATCATCAGGCACTCCTCTGCCTTTAACCCCTGCCTGTCCAGGATCTCCTGGTAATATCCCACATTCGGTTTGCTGTAGCGGCAGGTCTCATAGGTCGTAATTTCTTCAAAGTCCTCTGCGGAAAGTCCAGCCCAGCGAATACGGTTCAAGGTAGCACAGCGGGGGAAAATAGGATTCGTCGCAAGATAGATCTTCTTTCCTTTCCCCTTCAAATACTTAATAATCCGATTCGCCGCCGGATCCGGACGGGTTGACTGTATAGCTCTGTTAAACTCATTTCCATAAAAATCCAGGACCTCGTCCTCTACATCTGCCCGCTCTATGGAAAGCTCCTTTGAAAAGCAATCCCAGAAAGCATCTTCATTTGTACGGCTTCCGTCATTCATCACCATGCTTCCCACGCCGTTCCATACCGCTCCTATCAGCTTCTCCTGCGGCACTCCCCGGTCTTTAAACCTTGCTGCCAGCATAGGCATATAAAATTTTACGAAAACTTCCTGGTCCATCGGAAGCAGTGTTCCATCCAGATCAAATAAAAAGTGTTCCATGCAATAAATCTCCTTTGTCAGTCCGTACTAAATCAAACAATAAGATTATAGCAAAAAATAGAATTCTGCTCAAGCTTCGTCATTTTCACTTTTTGGATAATTTCTTACAGTTTACACAACTTTTTTTATGATTTCTGATTGACAAATCCCCGGGATGTATGGTATAAATATCTAGTGCCAACAAACACATACAGGGGATTGGTCAAGTGGTATGATAGGGGTCTCCAAAACCTTTGGCGGGAGTTCGATTCTCTCATCCCCTGCTTGAAAAGCCTTGGAAACGGCGTAGAACCGCTGTTTTTCAAGGCTTTTGTTTTTTATCAAAAACGAGAAGTAAAGAAAGTGGTCATTTTACTAATATAGAAGTATAATCAGATTTATAAGTGACTGGAGTGAGGAATCTGAAATTATGATGATAGGAATTATAGAAGATGACCGCCTTTTAAATCAGGCGCTGAACAAAATACTGACAGACAAGGGATATGATACAACCTGCGCGCATTCCCGAGAGGAAGCACTGGTGCTGTCTGCTGACCGCATCGATCTGTTCCTGATCGACATCGGACTTCCGGATGGAGATGGATTGAAATTATATCGGGAACTAAAAGCCGAAAAAGATGTACCGGCGATTTTTCTGACCGCCAGGGATGAGGAGCAAGATATGTTGACAGCTTTTGACACTGGAGCGGATGATTATGTGGTAAAGCCCTTTTCCATGAAGGTGCTTTTGAAACGGATCGAAGTGGTACTTAAGAGAAATAAAGAGGGCGATATCCTTACCTGCGGAGACATCACTCTATATCCAGAGAAAAAGCAGGTGTTTTCTGACGCTGAAGAAATATCCCTAACAGCGAAGGAATATCAACTGTTGGAACTTTTTATGGCTAATCAGAATCAGGTGCTGACAAAAGAAAACATTCTGGACCGGATCTGGGGGATTGACGGAGAGTTTGTGGAGGAAAATACATTAAGCGTTACGATCAGCCGGCTGAAGAAAAAGCTGGGACGTGAGCAGTCACATATCAGAAATGTTTTCGGCCTGGGCTACCGAATGGGGGAATAAAACGATGGATATTGCAGCATGGATTGCTTTCATGATCGGAATTGCAGCAGGCGGAAGTATCATATATATCCGTCAGAGAAAACTTCGTATGGAAGAGCTGGAGAAAGCGGCGGCGATGACGGAGGATATTCTGGCAGGCCGAAAGCTCCGTACTACTGCTCCAGGCGATGAGTTATTGCTTGCGAGGATAGAAAATCAGCTTGTGCGTATACAGGAGATGCTGGATGGCAGAAGAAAAGAGGCGGAGAAGAGCAGGGATGAAATCCAGAAACTGATCTCGGAAATCGCACACCAGATGCGGACACCTCTGACCAATATTGAAAGTTACACCGGTTTCCTAAAGGATATGGCAGAAATAACTGAGCCGAAGACAAGAGAAGGAGAACAGGAAAGTAATGCAGAGATCAGTTTGCAGTATGTAACGGCTCTGGAGGAAAGTGAGAGGAAACTGCATTTTCTGGTAGACAGCTTCGTAAAGATGGCTCGTCTGGAACAACATATCATCCAGATCCGTAAAAATGAGAGAAATCTGCTGAAGACTATCCAAAACACATTTGGACAGATCCAGAATAGAGCGGAGAAAAAGCAAATCCGGTTCCATATTACCATGCCGGAACAGGCCGTCTGTATTCATGATTCCAACTGGCTGGGCGAGGCCGTCTTCAATGTCCTTGACAACGCAGTGAAATACAGTGAATCAGGCGGCACGGTAGAAGTTTCTCTGAGGCAGAATGAAATGTATCTGAAACTTCAGGTGCGGGATTACGGGATTGGCATAGATGCGGGGGAAGAAAATCAGATCTTCCGAAGATTCTACAGAGGCAGGCGTGTGACAGGACAGGACGGGTTCGGAATCGGACTTTACCTTGCAAGAGAGATCATAAATCTCCACGGCGGTTTTATGATCTCAAAGAGAATGAATCCCGGACTTCTGCTCGAAATGAATCTTCCTGTATGAGGCTGCTTTGCGAAGGCTGTCAGGAATTTGTAAGATTTACTGTTTACACTAAAGAAAAACAGCTATAGGAGATTTAGATATGGATATGGTAAATGCAGTAAATCTGAAGAAATATTATGTCACTGACACCTATGAAGTCCGTGCTTTGGACGGTGTGTCGCTGACAGCAGAGGAAGGTGAATTTCTCGCAGTAGTCGGAACCTCGGGCAGTGGAAAGACCACTCTGCTGAATATGCTGGGTGGGCTGGATGTACCCGATTTCGGCGGAGTCTGGATCCGTGGAATCAGCCTGAAAGATCTGGACAGGGAGGAACGTACAGTATTCCGGAGACGGAATATCGGGTTTGTATTTCAGCAGTATAATCTGATCCCGTCTCTCAGTGTCTATGAAAACATTGTTCTTCCGCTCAGGTTGGACGGACAGTGCATAGATGAACCATTTTTTGAAGAGATTACGGATCTTCTCGGTCTGTCAGATAAGTTAGACAGACTCCCCGGTACTCTTTCCGGCGGTCAGCAGCAGAGAACCGCGATCGCAAGAGCGATGCTGACGAAACCGGCTGTCCTGCTGGCAGATGAACCCACAGGGAATCTGGACTCTGTTATCGGAATGGAAGTAACAGGACTTCTGAGATCCTGCGCCTTTCGATTCCACCAGACAGTAATCGTTGTCACCCATCAGGAGGAAGTAGCCCAGATGGCTGACCGGATCATCCGGATGTCAGACGGACGGATCTGTGACACTGCCGCAGGTTTCACCCGGGAGGTGCAGGTATGAAGAGAAGAAACTACACTCCCAATGATAACCGAAATGTGATCCGTATGCTTGCTGTTTCATTTGCCGGATCGGCGAAAGGGAGAAACCGGATCCTTTTTATGACGGTGGTTTTGAGCATTATCACCCTGACAATGGTGTTCGGTATTTCCCGGGGAAAGATCCGTTCGGAAGAGTTAAGTATGATACGTGAGAATGGAACGGCTGCGTCCGGAGTTGTGGAAAGCGGAACTGCGTCCCAATATGCAGCACTTAAATCCCTGGATTATATAAAACAGACGGGCAGATGTTTTACCGTGGGAGCGGCGACGGCTGCAGAAAAGGATTCCGGTGCTGAGAGTGAAAAGACCACGGTCTGTACAATCAGATGGGCAGATCCGGATGCATGGAAGGATCTGCTTCGTCCAGCCTATACAAAGATTCGGGGAAGTTATCCTGAAAAAGAGTCTGAGATCATGCTTTCCGAAAAGGCGCTGAAAGCTCTGGGAATTACCAGGCCTCAGGAGGGCATGGAGATCCCTCTCAATGTTTCCATCGGAATTTTTCAGAGTTCGGAAGAAACATTTTCCCTGAGCGGCTGGTTTACTGATCACAGTAATGAGGCTGCTCCGGGTTATATTTCAGAGAAAAAGCTGGAGGCCTGGGGCATTCATCCTGATGATGAGGCAGATCTGGTCTTCCGTCAGTCAGACCGGCTTGGCTGGCAGGAAACAGAAGAACGGCTGTATGAAGAGCTGCCTATGAAGGATCAGAGTCAGAAGATCACGGTAACCGATACGGCGGGATATCAGGCAGTGGCGGGCATGACGGGCGGTTATGGCATGGCGGTTCTCGGAGCTGTTATTACTTTGTGCGGCGTCTTCTTCCTGTGCTATAATGTGCTTCAGATCTCAATGGCAGGGGATATCCGGAAACTCGGACTCTTAAACACAATCGGATCGACGCAAAGACAGCTTTCCAAAATCTACTACAGTCAGATCCGGCGGATCCTCGTTCTCGGAACAGCGGCCGGTGCGGCTTTGTCTGCCATTTTGCTGGCGGGAGTTATCCCGGCAATCCTGAACAGTCAGTATTTCAGAGAAACAGGAGGCGCTGAAGGGTTTTGTCTTTTCCATCCGGTCATCCTCTTATTATCCGTCCTCTTTACGGACGGGATCCTTCTGGCAGCGTCAGCCGGAGTGATCGTAAGAACAGTAAGGATGTCCTGTGTGGAAAGTACCGGATACACAGGAACGCAGGGCAAAAAACGATCTCACAAGGAAAGAAAGCCGGTTTTCACGAAAAGAAAACGGACCTCTGCCGGGGAAATGTGTTATCTGGCGTGGAGAAATATTTCCGGTCACAGGAAACAGTTCCTTCTGACCGTGCTTTCTCTCTTCCTTGGTCTGGAAGCTTTTCTTGGAGCTGTTGTGATTACAGCTGGAAGCGACTATGTACATGTCATTGAACAGCGTCCGGATTTCCTGATCGCAGGTCAGTTCAGCACTTCCGGACGTGAGCAGGGATATGGAGAGGAATATCAGACGCGGGATGCAGGGCAGGATCCCATGTTGACAGAAGGAGACTGTTTTGATCTGCTGTATGATAATGATTATGACGAATTCTCTCCAATATCTTTGGAGGTCAGAAAAGAACTGATGGAGATAGATGGAGTTGATACGGACAAGTCTTATATCATGGAAGGCGCTTATCTTTACACTGTGATCTCTAAAAAAGGAATCCGTCCGCTGGATCAGGTATTTCTCGCAGAGGACGCTGAAGATGAAATGATCGAAGGATGGGATCAGGATGTGGTCCAGATCCTGAAGGAGGATGAGATTGAATCTCTGAAAAAATATGTGGAAACAAACAGCCTTCCTGTTGACATGGATTCTCTTGAGAATGGCACCGGAGTTCTGATCCTTCATGATCATGCATTGTCTGCCGCACAGGAAAAGCTGGTGAAAGAAAGTATAGGGGAGCCTGTTTATTTTAAGACAATGATATCGCGGGAAGACAGGATCCGATGGAACAACATGACAGCTCAGGAACAGACAGAACAGGAAGAAGCAGGGGATTTCCAAATGAAACAGTCAGAGGACTTTACTTTATGCGGGTATCTTGATAACCGAAGGGAAGATTTCCCGGAGATCCGGCAGACATGGCACGGTTCAGAAGGAGGTCTGTATTTCTTGATCAGCGAAAAGGGATTCCAAAGGATTCCCACAGAGAAGAAAACACTATACATGGAGCTGAACGTGGATCATGAAAAAGAACCCTCTGTGAAAACCTCAATACAGAAAATCATTTCCGAAGAAAACCAGCGCCGGAGCCGGATGGCGGAAACGGCATTTGACGAAGGAACCGGAGAAGCCGGGATCTTCTGCATCAGCAAGTCTGATCTGATGACTGAGGCGGCCTCTGAGATCCAGAGAAACAGGCTGATCCTTGGCAGTATCAGTGCTGTCCTTTTACTGGCAGGCTTTACAAACTATTTTAATGTGATGGTCACAGGCGTTCTCGCAAGGAAAAAAGAACTGAAGATCATGGAAAGCGTTGGCATGACAGAAAGGCAAAAGCGGACAATGATACAGGCAGAAGGAGGTTATTATTGTCTCTTCACTGTGGGACTTTTGATGACTGTGGGGATGGGTATTCTTCTAATGATCCGATACTATATGGAACAGAAATTGTCGTATTTTAAATTTGCATGGCCCATATCATGGCTTCTCCTTTTGATTGCGGGACTTGCTATAATTAATGTAACAACCACATGGATTATGTGCAAAGATCAGGGGGAAAATTCATCTGGAAAAGGGATACGGGGATAATCGGACATTACGGCTGTATTCGATTATCATCCCCTGCTGTTAAAGAGCTAGAAATACTTGTCAAATAAGCGTTTCTAGCTCTTTTATCGTCAATCAGTAAGATCAATTTCCATCTTTGCCGCCGACCGCTCCTCCAGCCATCCCGGCAGCTGCGCCGCAAAGCTTTCGTCATACAGCTTCTCCCACATCTCCTCCCATTCTGCCTCAGACGCATTAGACACATCGAGGGAATACACCGTGATCTTTGACAGATCATAGCCCTCTGTAGGGAACATGCTTTTCCGGATATCTGAACCTCAGAGATATCTACACAGTATAATGTTTTCTTCTTTTCATCTACGGCCAGATTGATCAATATCCGTGTCAGCCAGGTTTTGAACCACTCCGGATTCTTAAGGCGGTGAATATTCTGATATCCTTTCAGCACCACGGATCCCACCAGATCCAGGGCGTCTTCCTGATTACGCATATAGAGGAACGCCATTTTATACAGGTACTCCTGATACTCGGATATCAATCTGCCATAAGCCTCTGGGTTGCCGCGTACCGCCTGCCTTACAAGCTTTAGATGCTCCTTATTTTGATTCTCTCTCATTGTTTCTCCTTTCAGAAAAGAGGCCACTTTTCTTTTGCTTACACAGGTTAGACGGTATATAAGGGCATTTGGTTGCAGAAATATTTATTTGGCAAATCTGTTTTCTAGCTGTTCCTGCGGTACTCTCCCGGCGTATACCCGGTATGCTTTTTGAACTGGCGCGCAAAATAATTCTGATCAGAAAATCCACACTCCTGAGCAATGGAGTAGATGGACTTTTCCGACTTCTTCAGGCTTTCTTTTGCCTTCTCCATCCGTATTTCCATCAGGCAATGATATATGGACATCCCCATACTTTCCCGAAACAGCTGATTCAGCCGGGTCTTACTGTAGCCAAACCAGCTGCACAGCCTTTTTAAGGTAATCTTTTCTCCATAGTGCTCTTCCAGATACAGACGCACTTCTTCTGCCATATCTCCGGCTGATACCGGAAATTGGTGATGGTTGGTGATATAGTCCGCACAGATCCGGCAGAGTGTCACGAAGGTTTCAATCTCCTCCAGATCAATCTGAACCAAATCCTCTACAGCACTTTTAATGGCCTCTGTCGTTCCCAGTCCCAGATTTTCGGCTTTCTCTATAACTTCCGCTCTCGCTTCCTCTCCCTTTTCCAGCATCTGCCCCATCATCATATAGCCGGCCAGCGTTCCATAGTAATACAAAGGCACCACAGCCTCGTAAAGTCCCATATGACATTTGTAGATATGTACCTTATGCTCTTTCCTGACCTGGGCAAATCCCTCCTGGTTCGCCCGCCCGCATCTGACGCACCCCCTGGGATCTTCATTGACCAATCTGCAAAGCTCGGCCCCGCGGTCCGGATATCTGGCCAGAGATTCGCCGTCCAGGCTGTATACATCGATCAAGATTCCCGAAATACTGTATAACTGTTTTAAAATATCATATAATGAGATTTCTTCTTTCATCTTTACACCTGCCTGTTTCTAGCATTTTTTATCATCAGTGTTCAAATATGCTAATTATAGCTCTATTTTATCTTGTTTTCACAAAAAAGAAAAGATATCATGTCACAGGAATGGTTTTCCATACTGACATCAATGAAAAGAAAGGGATTATTGTTATGAAGTTTGTACAAGATATGACTGCCGGCTCTCCCTCAAAGCTTCTTGTTTCATTTTCTCTTCCTATACTTGCAGGAAGCCTGATCCAGCAGCTTTATACAATGACTGACTCTATTATTGTAGGACGCTTTGTAGGTGCGGATGCCCTTGCGGCAATCGGAGCCTGCGGGTCACTGACCTACTTGTTTTTTTCTTTGTTTTTCGGCCTGTCCGCCGGAATCGGCATCATTATTGCCCGATATTTCGGCGCCGGAAAAGATGAGCAGGTACAGAAGGGTATTGCCAATTCTGTTTTTCTTCTCTTAGGAGCGGCAATCCTTCTTACAGTTACCGGCATTTGCTTTGCCCGGCCTATCCTGCTTTATCTTGGCACTCCTTCTGACATTCTGAAGGATGCGGTTGCCTATTTTCAGATCACCAGCGCCGGGATTCTGGGCGTAGCCTTTTACAATGGCATTTCTTCCATACTGCGGGCACTGGGTGACAGTAAGACGCCTTTAATCTTTCTTGTGATCGCCTCCCTTTTAAATGTAGGACTGGATCTTCTCTTTGTCCTCGTCTTTCATTTGGGGGTCGCCGGAACCGCTCTTGCCACTTCACTTGCCCAGTTTGTTTCCGCATGCACCTGTCTGATTTTTGCACTACACACCAACCCTTTTTTTCGCTTAAAAAAGGAACAGTTCCGACCAGATAAAATACTTCTTGGCCAGATGACCCATATCGGCCTGCCTCTTGCACTGCAGGATGCACTGATCGCTATTTCCTGTGTCGCTCTCCAGACAGTCATTAATTCCTTTGGGACAGCGATCGTTGCAGCTTTTACAGCCACCAACCGTATTGAGACAATGCTGGGGCAGATCTATCTTACCATGAATACGGCATTATCCAGCTATACCGCTCAGAACCTTGGGGCAGGCAAAGTCAGCCGTGTCCGTGAGGGGACCCGCTTCTGCGTCTGGATCACAGCCGCCTTTTCACTGTGTATGGTCGTTCTTATGCACCTGTTTGGCAGTGCATTTATGACCCTGTTCGTGGACGACACCTCTGTGATACAGACCGGCGCTTTCGCCCTTGCACTGACCAGCTGGTTTTTTATCGCATGGGGGCTTCTTTATATTTTCCGCGGTGTCTTGAACGGCGCCGGAAATGCAGCGTTTGCATATATCAGCGGTATTCTGGAGGTTGTAGGGCGTGTCGGATCCGCTGTGCTCCTCACATCTCTTCCCCTGATCGGCCAGTGGGGGATCTGGCTCTCCGAAGGGATTACCTGGATCCTGGTAGCCTGTGCGGGAATCATCTGCTATCTGCACGGAACCTGGGCCAGGCAGACAGCATAGCATAAAGATACCTAATCGAAAAAGAGGGGACTTTTCCCCTCTTTTATAATATAATCCGCTCCAGATCTTCAGGCACGATCAGATTCCCATGGTAATACTGCCGCCCTTCTTCCGTATAGAGCTTTCTTCGGTTTTCCAGATTCTTATCCTCCGTATGATAGAGGATCAGATTTTTTGCACCCAGATTTTCTCCATCCTCGCAGGCCTCCTTCACCGTAGCATGGTGCTTCTCATAAGGCTTGTAGATTTCCCTGTCCCTATAGAGGCAGAAGGCCTCATGCAGCAGCCAGTCCGCATCTTTTGCATAAGGCTCTTCATATTCACAATAAGGTTCATCTCCAAGAAAAGTAAATTTCTTTCCATTTTTAAGCTGCAGGGTAAAACCATACTGCTTGGCTTTGGTCGACTGGATATCAAAAAACTGCACCCTGTATCCCAGAATCTCCCGTGCCTCTCCATCTTTTACCGGCTGAAAAAAGATCCGTTCTCCGATCATCTGATAAAACTTTTTCTGGACCGTAAGCTTTGTGATCGTCAGGATGGTATCCACCAGGTCCTCATGACAGTAAATATACAGATTCCCCTCATACTGCCCTCTTTTCATTTTCGTAGCGATCATCCGGATCAGCCAGATCAGCCCCAGCAAATGATCGGTATGCTCATGACTGATGAAAATCTCATGGACGGCTTCCATAGGGATCTGGGCTTTCTCCAGCTGGGCCAGGATCCCATTTCCGCCTCCGGTATCAACCAGAAAATATTCCTCTCCTGTCTGAATGGCAAAACAGGTGTTGAAGCATTTCGTCACGGTAGCATTTCCTGTTCCCAGTATGATCAAAGTTTCTTTATCCATCTATTATCATCCTCCTATATGTCTACGTTTTATTATAGCTTACATCCATGATTTAAGACAGCACTAAAATCTGCTTCTGTCTCTTAACGTACGAAAAATATCTCCGGAGTATAAACTCCAGAGATATTTTTCTCAGCATTATATTCACATTACAAGTCCGGGGACTTTAGCTGTTGTATATCTCTTTATTCAGTTCCTTTTCCTTTGCATTTACGATCACGTTCGTTGCCGCATCACCAATAACATTCAGCGGAAGCAACGCCATCTCTACCGGACGGTTAATAGCAACAACAAGAGCATATGCAATCATACATGCGTCGGTTGTCCATCCCATACCAGAAAGGATTGTTACGATCAGAGTTGTACCTGCGATCGGAATTGCCGGACATCCCATAGCCGCACAGATGGAAAGGAACGCAACCACAACCAGATTTGCCGGCGTTACATCGATCCCTGCGCTGGTAGCGATAAACGTGACCGCAAACATATGCATAACCGTTGTACCATTCATGTTAATGGTCATACCTGTCGGAAGTACAAAGCTGGTAATCTCTTTGCTGCATCCAAGTTCATCTAAACAGGTTCTGGTGTTAAGAGGCAGTGTTGCAGCAGAGGAGTTAGTAGAGAATCCAAACACTCCTACCTTTGCGATCTTCCTTAAGAACTTCATCGGATTTAGTCTCGTTGTCAGCCAGATACCGATTGGATAAATAGTTGCCACCAGTACAAACAGAGTAAGCATTGCACCTACTATATACGCGGCTGCAGGAGCCAGATATTCCGTTCCATAAATGGCAAATGTACGGGATACCAGACAGAAGATGGCTACCGGTCCTACTTTATCAATGAGGAAGGTCAGATAAAAATTGATAATCTCACTTCCTGCCTCCAGTACACGTTTCAGAGGGTCTGTCTTTTCTCCCAGAATGTTCATGCAAAGGCCGATCACGATAGCCACAACAACTACCGCCAGAATACTGTTATTACTGCTCATGGATTCGATAATGTTGGAAGGCACCGCTGTGACAATTGTAGCAAGCGGATTAAACGCCTCGATCGTCGCTGCTTCCGTTACTTCCTCTGCCGGAAGACTGACATTGAAAAATCCAGCCGATTTCATAAAGAATGCAACTACTCCCGCACAGAAAGCTCCAACGATATAGAAGCAAATGAACCCAAGCACTGTACGCCCGGCGATTCTTCCCAGCTTGGAAGAACTGGAAATACTGCACATTGCCAGACTTAATGATACCAGTACCAGTGGTACGATGGCAGCCTGAAGTCCCCTCATAAAGAGCTGGCCGATAATGTAAAAGAGTCCGAGAGCGTTTGTTCCGCCTTCCGCAGTGATGTCCTGGAAAAGGAGGCTGTTGATGATATTCCACGTCCCTTCATTTCCAGAATCCAGCATTGAACTGCGGATAAACATAAATATAAGTCCGACTAACAGTCCGCCGATCAGAGCGATCATCATTTTTTTGACGACAGACATCTTTTTCTTATTTTCAGTTTTGCCCATTTCTTTTCTCTCCTTTGCTATACAACCCTTCCTATAAATGCCTGATCTCTATCCCCTCTTTTTCAAATGTCTCGCGGATCCTCTGTACAAATGCAAGCGCTTTTGGTCCGTCTCCATGTACACAGAGCGTATCTCCCTTGATATCCAGATCCTTTCCATTGATGGATGTTACCTTGCCTTCTTTGATCATCCTTACACAGCGCTGGATCGCCACTTCTTCATCCGTGATCATAGAGCCTTCCATTTTCCTCGGCACCAGCGAAAGATCATCCATATATGCACGGTCCGCAAAAATCTCAGAAGCCGTACGAAGCCCTTTGCTCTCCGCGATTTCTCCCAAAACCGCACCCGCACAGTAATATACGATCAGATCCTTATCATACTCGCAGATTGCCTCACAGATTGCGGTTGATATCTCTTCATCGTACTGGCATTGATTCCCCATTGCTCCATGAGGTGCCACGTGCTGCAGCTTCATGCCATAGCTTTGTGTAAAAGCAGCCAGAGCGCCAATCTGGTATCTTACATAGTTTTTCACTTCCTGGAAGGAGAGCACCATCTTACGGCGTCCGAATCCCATCAGATCCGGATATCCCGGATGTGCGCCTACCATAACCCCTCGTTCTTTTGCAGCCTTTACTACCTTGTCCATTACCATCGGATCACCTGCATGCCATCCGCAGGCAACATTTGCAGTCGTCACATATTTAATAATCTCTTCATCTCCGCCCAGCTTATATGCGCCAAAACTTTCACCCATGTCACTGTTCAAGTCAATACTATACATCCTGTCACACTTCCTTTCTTAATACTTTTTCTTTTATCTGCTCTGCCCTTTTCCGGACACAATGCATTCATATAAATATGCAAAGCCTATGCATTTACAACGTTCTGCGGTGCACCATCAACAAATGCCTGCAGATTTGCAACGGCAATGTCCATCAGTCTTTGTCTGGATTCTTTCGGAGCCCAGGCAATATGTGGTGTCAGGATCACGTTCTCTGCCCCCAGCAGCGGATTGTCCATCTTGATCGGTTCCGTGGAAACCACATCCAATGCGGCTCCCGCCACCTTACCGCTGTCCAATGCTTCCCTGAGATCCTGCTCTACGATCAGAGGACCTCTCGAATCGTTGATGATCATGACTCCGTCCTTCATCTTTGCGATAGTGTCTTTATTAATAATGCCTTCTGTAGACGGGAAGAGCGGACAGTGCAAAGAAATCACGTCAGATTCCTTTAAAAGTTCATCCAGCTCTACATAATGACAAGTCTCGCTTTCCAGTTCCGGACGTTTATAGGAATCGTAAGCCAGGACCTTCATTCCCAGCGCCTGGGCGATCTTGCCCGTCTCTTGTCCGATCCGGCCAAATCCGATGATTCCCATGGTTTTCCCGGCCAGTTCTACCAGCGGATATTTCCAGAAGCACCAGTCCGGATTACTGCTCCATTCCCCGGCTTTAACCGCATCAGAATGAGCACCGATATGATGGCACAACTCCAGCAAAAGTCCGATAGCAAACTGGGAAACAGCTGCTGTTCCATAAGTAGGAATATTTGCGACCGGAATATTCTTTTCCTTTGCGGCTTCGATGTCTACAATATTGTATCCGGTCGCCAGAACCCCGATAAATTTCACATTCGGGCATGCATCCAGCGTCTCTCTGGTGATCGGAGTCTTATTGGTATAAACTGCTTGTGCATCTCCAATCCTCTCGATCACATCCTCTGCTTTTGTCCTGTCATAGACAGTGACCTCTCCCAGTTTCTCCAGTCCTTCCCAGGTAATATCTCCCGGGTTCAGTGTGTAGCCGTCTAATACTACGATCTTCATACTTTTATTCTCCTTCCTGTTTATTTCCTTTTGATCACATTGGATAATTTTCTTCTATAAATCCGGTGTGGAATCTTCCACTTTTAAAATCCGGATGATTAACTACGTCATATAGGAAATCCCGATTTGTTGCGACTCCCTCGATTTCCAGTTCTCCCAGTGTGCTGATCATCTTGCGGACCGCGCCGTCCCTGTCTGAATCATAGGCAATCACCTTTACGATCATGGAATCATAGTAGGGCGGTATCTGATATCCCGGATATATAGCCGTGTCCATACGGATCCCATTACCGCCGGGAAGATGCATCTTTTTTATCATTCCCGGGCAAGGCATAAAATTATGGAGTGGCTCCTCGGCATTGATCCTGCACTCAACAGCGTGCCCACGGAACCTGATATCCTCCTGTTTTACGCTTAACGGCAGTCCTGCTGCCACCCGGAGCTGTTCCCTGATCAGATCTACGCCTGATACCAGCTCGCTGACCGGATGTTCTACCTGGATCCGTGTGTTCATTTCCATAAAGAAAAACTCGCCCGACTGATCCAGCAGAAACTCCAGAGTGCCTGCATTTTCATAGCCTACGGCATGGGAAGCTTTGAGCGCTGTCTCCCAAAGTTTTCTCCTTGTCTCACCGGTAATAAACGCACATGGAGATTCCTCTATCATTTTCTGATGTCTCCTTTGGATCGAGCAGTCCCTCTCTCCCAGATGGATCACGTTCCCGTGACGGTCTGCCATGATCTGCACCTCAATATGGCGCGGAAACTGTATATACCGTTCCAGATACATTGCGTGATCCGCAAATGCATTTTCCGCTTCCTGCTGTGCCTCCCGGAATTTTGCCGGAAACTCCTGCTCTTCCCAGGCAAGTCTCATTCCCTTTCCGCCTCCGCCGGCTGAAGCCTTGATCATAATCGGAAATCCGATTTCCTTTGCTTTCGCCAGAGCTTCCTCTTCTTCATACACCGGAAAATCTGTTCCTGGAACTACCGGGATTCCGGCTGCCTTCATCGTCCGTTTCGCCTCTGACTTATTTCCCATCTTGTCGATCAGTTCCGGAGACGGGCCCACAAACTGAATTCCATACTGTCCGCACATGCGGGCAAATTCAGCATTCTCGGACAAAAATCCAAAGCCGGGATGGATGGCTTCTGCCTTTAGCGCAAGCGCTGTGCCTATGATCTGCTCCATCCGAAGATAACTGTCCTTGGGAGAAGCCGGACCAATGCAGACTGCCTCGTCTGCAAGTCGTACATGCATGGCATCCCGATCCGCTTCCGAATAGACCGCTGCCGTACGGATCCCCATTTCTCTGCAGGCTCGTATGATGCGTACTGCAATCTCTCCTCGGTTTGCAATCAGTACTTTTCTGAACATCGTCCCTACCCCTCTATGACAAACAGCGGCTGCCCATATTCCACCAGCTCCTGATCCTTTACCAGAACCTCTGTTACCACACCGGAACAGACAGCCACGATATCATTCATTAGTTTCATCGCCTCAATCGCACCAAGAACCTGTCCTTCTTCCACCTGGTCGCCTGCTAATATGTCTGCCCCGTGATAAATTCCTACAAGTGGAGACCGTATAATGGTCCCGTCCTGGATCGATACCGGTGCTTCTTCCTTTTGTGCGGCTTCCTTCTCAGCTGCCGGTACTGCCGGGGATGCTGTCTCCTGCTTTTCGCCCATTTTCACAGCAATCCGGAAATCGCCCTGCTGAAGCTCAAATTCTCCCACACCACACGCCTTGACTTCCCGGATCAGATCTATAACTTTTTCATATTCCATATCTGGCCCTTCCTTTCCCCTTTAGCACTGTCCCAGCTGTTTTTCCAGATTCTGAAGCTGACGGAGCCTGCGGATATACAAACTCTGAGCAAGCTCCACGCCGACCCTGACAAAGCGTACCCTGTATCCCGGAACGCTCTGTACCAGCTTCGGGATATCTACGGAAATCACTGTTCCGATCTTAGTGTACCCTCCGGTTGTCTGCCGGTCAGCCAGCATAATAATCGGCTGTCCATTGGTCGGCACCTGGATGGAACCAAATGCTATTCCGTCTGTAATAATATTTCCGTCTCCTTTATGATGCAGCGGTTCGTCTCTTTCAAGCCTGCATCCCATGCGGTCGAATTCATTCGTAATTTTTGCTCCGTACCAGAAAAACTTTTTTAATTCTGATTTTGTAAAATCACTATCCTGCGGTCCGGTTACGACACGCAGTGTCAGTTCCCCTTTCGGGAACACCTCTGGTTCCAGTTTTCGAAGCCCCATATTCGGAAGTGTTGTCTTTGGATTCGCAAATCCTATCACATCGCCCTTTTCCAGTTTCCGTCCCTGGACACCTCCAAGTTGATTCCTCAGAAGCGTGGATTTACTCCCCATGACCAGAGGAACATCCAGACCTCCGGCAAACGCCAGATACCCTCTGCATCCGTTTATCGTTCCCACGCCAAAAGCCAGCACGTCTCCCGCATGCACCAGCAGTGCCTGATACATCGGAGCCGGCTGCCCATTCAATGTCGGCGACAGATCACCGCCAGTAATGGCAATGATAATATCTTTTTCAAACCGGACCGTCGGTCCCTGGAACGTCATCTCAATGGCGCCTTCACCCATACGGTTTCCCACAAGAATGTTTGCAATATAAAAGGACTGTGTATCCATCGGCCCTGCCGGGGAAACTCCAAACTGCTGGCTTCCGAACCGGCCTTCGTCCTGTACTGTAGTCAAAATCCCCGGATTTTCAATTATAATTCCCATGTTTACACCGCCCTTTTCTCATACGTTTTCACACGATAGGTTCCCTTTTGGTCTTCTTCTTTGATCCTGTCATATTCTTTCCTGTCTACAGGCACATATTTGATCCAATCTCCCGCATGTACTAAAAATGGATCTTCCTTCTTGTAATCACAGATTGTAAGCGGAGTAGCCCCTACAATATTCCATCCGCATGGCTGATCGAACGGGATCAGATTGGACTGATTTAATTGAGCTACAACAGATCCTCCTGATATACGCACGCGCGGGCTTTCTCTTCTCTTAAAGTGAAACGGTTCATCAAAACGCGCCATATACGGATGCCCAGGCGCCACCCCCAGCATATAGCAGTAGTACTCATGGCCGGAGTGGATTCGTATAAATTCCTCTACGGAAATATGTTCAAATTCCGCACAGGCTTCCAGATCCAGTGCAAGATCCCTGTCATAGCAGATCGGAATTTCCTTTACGATCCGTCCCCCTTCTTGTACCGTCTGCTGTGAATCTTCCAATTTCCGAAACCGTTCTTCAATTTCCTCTTTCATCTGTCTAAACAAGATCTTGTCAGGCCGGTAATGGATCATGAGTGCCGCATAAGTAGGTACCATCTCGACCACGCCGTCCAGTGGCTTTTCTGTCAGATTTATAAATAGTTTTCTGACTTTCTGGTTGACATCCAGGCTGATTTCACTTCCCAGCTGAACGGAAACAGCACTGTCTCCCACTGCCAAAATCTTTCCTTCCATCGGTTTTCCTCCTTTCATATTTTCCACATTTTGTACAAATTCCGCTTGCTGCATTTGTGAATTTTCACAATTTTCTTCCGCTTTTTCCGTCAATCCTTATTGATTGTTTACAGTTTAACACATGGCTTTTTAATATAAAAATAAATTATTTAAGTATAATATATTAACATTTTTTATTATTTGGTAATTTTGTAGAATGGACTTTGAACGCAAATTTGGCAGAAAAAAAGATCTGCAGAACAGACCTCTAAAGTTCTGTCTGCAGATCTTTTAATATTGCGACTAACCGAGATACCCCCAGTCTTTTGACTTTAAATATTCTTTCATCTTTTCTTCAAACACCTGTACTGCCTTCAGACTGGCCTCATTGGGATATTTATGCTTGATCATATAAGTCACCCGCTCCGGAGGCTTACTGGTATTCCCAATTTCACTGACATAGATCGGACGCAGCGTCCGGATTCTTTCGACCACTGTCACCGGTGCGATTGTCCACATTCTGGGATCCGACATCAGATGCAGCAGGAGTTCAAAGGTATCAACCTCCACCCGGGGACGGTTTCCTTTGCTGACATTCTGGTCATGCCAGACCTGGTAATTGGCTTCCCAGCTTGCAAAAATCTCCCAATCCGGATTCAGCTCATCCGTATGGATCACCGGCTTCTTTATCGGTGCGTCTTCAGCCTGCATGATATACATTTTTTCCTTAAGAACCGGCTTGGTGACGATGTTCTTGAAATGCAGATGATGATACACAAACCCAAGATCTATCTCATGATTTTCCAGCAGACTGTACAGCTCATAAGAGTAGTGCGTTTTAATATGGAGGTTGATAAACTGCTCCTTCTCATTTAGCATATTCCGGTACAGATCAAAGAAGATGGCGCTGTTGAGCGTATCCGTACACCCCACGGTCAGATACAGCTTTTCCCTGGAATGTTTCAGAAGCTGCATTTCCTGCCAGACAGACACCCACCGTTCCGCAATCGGAATAAATTCCTCTCCCTGGCTGGTCAGTTCAATCTGTTTATGTCCTTTTTTCCTCGCAATCAGCTTCACTCCCAGTTCTTCCTCCAGAGATTTGAGACGATGGCTGACGGTCGGTTGGGACAGGAACAGATTCTCCGCTGTTTTGGTAATGTTTTTTGTCTTAACAATCATTAAAAAAGTTTCGATTTCGGATATATTCATCTCCATCCCTCCAAACTGCACAAATATAAATTCTTTTTATATTATACAATAAAATTATTCATTTAACAAATGTTACATCACATGCTATGATAAACCCAAAGTACATCGAGTTGTCAAAAGGAGGCAAAAATATGAATACAGAGAAAGGTATCTGGTTCCCGGACGAATACCAGAAGCATCTGAAGGCACAGTTTTGTTATGCAGATGAAGATCCATTGTACGGACCACGTCTGTTCTTCGAAAACTCCGGCGGATCTTTACGGCTCCGCAAAGCTGTTGAAGCAAAAGCTGCCGCTGAACAGTTTCCAGACTGTCCGGAGCGAAATTATGCACGCGGTTTAAAACTGGCGGATTATGTATCTGAGGGCACAAAGGAAATCCTTGAAGTCGTGTTCGGAGCCAAAAGCGGCGCATTAGTATCAGAATTGTCTGCTTCACAGACAATGTTCAAGATTGTAGACACTATCATGGAAAATGTAAAATGGGGAACAAATGCAGTTACGTCCTGTCTGGAGCATCCTTCCGCTCATGATGCGGTAGAATATGCCTGTATGAAAACTGGCCGCGAATTTCGTGAGGTTCCCGCGAATCAGACTACAGGCGGCATTGATGTAGATGAGGTCATGAAATATGTTGATAAGGATACCTGTCTTTTAAGTATTATGGCTGCATCTAATATTTCCGGAAATGTAATGGATATCAAGGAGATTTCCCGCCGCGCAAGGGAAATCAACCCTGAGATCTACATCGTCTCTGACGCTGTACAACATGCTCCTCACGCAGCGATTGACGTGGAAGACTGGGACGTGGATGTATCAAATATCGCACCTTACAAATTCTTTGGAGTGCGTGGCTGCGGATATGCTTATGTATCTGACCGCGTAGCTTCTATGATGCACCACAAACTGACCCACAAGGATGCAAATGTATGGCAGCTTGGGACTCCGTCTCCGGGCAATTTTGCTGCTATGCTGGAAGTCATTGATTATGTCTGCACCATCGGAGAGCATTTTATCCACAGCACAGACAAACGTACTCTATTTGAAGAAGGCATGCACCGCATCCATATGCAGGAGCGTGCGATCCTCTACCGTATGCTGGAAGGTACTGATGAGGTTCCCGGCCTTCGCCATATCCCCGGCGTCGAGGTCTATGTAGATATGGAAGACCTGACCTGGAAAGATCTGATCATTGCAATGGGAATCAAAGGAATTGATTATCCAGACTGTGTGATCGAATACATGAAGCGCGGAGTCACAGTATTTGAACGTGTAAGAAGCAGCATGTACTCCAAACGGATTGTGGAAACTCTTGGTATCCCCGGCGCAATCCGAGTATCGCCGCTGCATTGCCACGGAAAAGACGATGTGGACAAGTTCCTGAAGGTCACAAAAGAAATCGCCGAAAGCGTATAGCTGTCATACCCCCTGCCCTTTTCATTCTATCCCCTGGGCAGGGGGATCTTAATACCTGAATTTAGCATAAAAATAAACCACTGTGTTATGACTTCTTTACCATAGCACAGTGGTTTTCTATCTATATTACACGCTCATTGCACTTCCTGCAATCCCGATATTCATCTTCCGGAACACTCCAACCAGGACTTTTCCCAGCGCCAATACCAGTACGGCCGCTGCGATTGCCTCTGGAATTCCTGATGCGGTAATTGTCCCCATGATCAGTCCCCAGACAGCTGTAACACCTACATTCTGCGCCTCAGCATACTGCCTGGCAAACAGAAGATAAATACTTCCCATCACTGTTATCGTATTCACCATGGATCCTATGAACCCGATAATAGGAAGGGCAATGATCTGATTGACCTTCAGTTTCTTCAGCAGGAGCCAGAGCCATCCGGACACAAGACCTATCAAGATCCTGCAGCCTACGGAAATCCAGATTGCCTTCAGTGCTCCCGGAATTCCTGTCGTACTCATAAACGGCGAAAATGCAAAAGACAAAAGTGTCGGTGCCATCGTGTTGCTGATCAGCGAACAGATTCCAAATACCCCTCCCAGGATTGCCCCGGCAGACGGGCCTAACAAAATTGCGCCGATGATAACCGGAATATGTACAGTTGTCGCCTTAATCACCGGAAGCTGGATCATCCCGAGCGGCGTATTTGCCAGCACGATAATGATCGCTGCCATAAGTGCAACACTGACCATCCAGCGTGTGTCGTGTTTCTTTGCTTTCATTATTCAATTCCTCCTTGTTATCATTCCCGCTCCTGCGGGATACAATACAATTACGGTGACATTATAGCACCTGCCTTTGCAGCCGACAAGCATTTTTTGTGGAATATTTAAGGCAGACCACACCTAAATCTGAGTTCATTTCTTGCAAGATAGTGCTAAACACGATATAGTAAAAAAAGAAACTTGGTAAAAACTTATTAATATATAAATAGGAAAGGCTGGAAGATTTATGTTAAAAGATAAAACAATCCTTCTTGGCGTTACCGGCGGCATCGCCGCCTACAAAAGCGCTTCCCTGGCAAGCAGACTGGTCAAGGCAGGAGCTGAAGTCCGTGTAATCATGACAGAACACGCCACAAATTTTATCAACCCTATTACTTTTGAAACTCTGACAGGACATAAATGTATTACGGATACCTTTGACCGCAATTTTGAATTTCAGGTAGAGCACGTGTCTCTGGCTAAAAAAGCTGATGTCATCATGGTCGCTCCCGCCACTGCAAATGTAATCGCAAAGCTGGCTCACGGCCTGGCAGATGACATGCTCACCACTACGATCCTGGCAAGCCATGCGCCGAAACTGATCGCTCCGGCTATGAATACCGGCATGTATGAAAATCCGGTGACACAGGACAATCTGGCTCTGCTAAAGAAATACGGCATGGAGGTCATAGAGCCCGCTGCCGGACATCTGGCCTGCGGTGATGAAGGAAAAGGAAAGATGCCTGAACCGGAAATTTTATATGAACATATCCTTCGTTCCTGTGCCTGCAAACAGGACATGAAAGGCTTAAAAGTACTTGTCACTGCCGGCCCTACACAGGAAGCTGTCGATCCGGTACGCTTCCTCACCAACCATTCTTCAGGCCGTATGGGCTACAGTATCGCCAAGGCCTGTATGTTAAGAGGCGCAGACGTCACTCTGGTCACCGGACGGACAGCTCTTACACCGCCGCTCTTTGTAGACGTCGTACCCGTGGTTTCTGCAAAAGATATGTATGATGCCGTTATTTCACGGAGCGGCGAGATGGACATCATTATCAAGGCAGCCGCCGTAGCGGATTACCGTCCGGTCCATGTAGCAGAAGAAAAAGTCAAAAAATCAGACAGTTCATTTTCTCTGGAACTGGAACGGACAGATGATATTCTGAAATATCTGGGTAAACATAAGAAACCTGGACAGTTTTTGTGCGGCTTCTCTATGGAGACCGAAAACATGCTGGAAAATTCCCGGAAAAAACTGGAGAAAAAGCATCTGGACATGATTGCCGCCAACAACCTGAAGGTACCCGGCGCAGGCTTTGAAACCACAACGAATATTATCACCATCATCACTCCGGATTCTGTCAAAGAGCTAGAATTAATGAGTAAAGATGACGCCGCATTCCGCCTGCTGGATGAAATTCTTTCCAGACGATCCCGGTAAATCTCCGGATTTGCCGCTCCATTTTGTCTCTTTTTTAACAGATTTGCATATGAAAGCTTCAAATATTTCAATTTTTTGAATTTTCTTACATAAAATTTAGGATTATCCTCTATTTTTTGCAAGAAACTATTGACGAAATGTCAGATTCACATTACAATGTTGAAATTGAGGGATAGAAAAAAATGGAGGATGGAAACGTGACAGCATATAAAGAATTATCAAAAGAAGAGTTATTGGAATTTAAAAGCAGTCTTGAGGCTCAATTTGAAGAAGTAAAGGCACAGAATCTGAATCTGGACATGTCCAGAGGAAAACCGTCAACGGAACAGCTCAATTTGTCTATGGGCATGATGGATGTTCTGACCAGCGATTCCGATCTGAAGTGTACAGAAGGAGTGGACTGCCGCAACTACGGCGTGCTGGATGGAATCGCAGAAGCCAAACAGCTTCTGGCAGATATGATGGAAGTTCCGAAGGACAACATCGTAATTTTTGGAAATTCCAGCCTGAATGTGATGTTTGACACTGTTGCCCGCAGTATGACACACGGTGTCATGGGAAGTACACCCTGGTGCAAGCTGGATAAAGTAAAATTCTTATGTCCAGTTCCCGGGTACGACAGACATTTTGCTATCACTGAATATTTCGGCATAGAAATGATTAATGTACCTATGACTCCGGAAGGACCGGATATGGACATTGTAGAAGAACTGGTAAGTTCTGATCCTTCGATCAAGGGAATCTGGTGCGTGCCAAAATATTCCAATCCGCAGGGCATTACTTACTCCGATGTCACAGTTCACCGTTTTGCAAAGCTGAAACCAGCTGCAGAGGACTTCCGTATCTACTGGGATAATGCATACGGCATCCACCATTTATATGAAGATAAACAGGATTACCTGATCGAGATCCTGATGGAATGTAAAAAAGAAGGCAACCCGGATATGGTCTATAAGTTCTCTTCTACTTCCAAGATCAGTTTCCCAGGCTCCGGTATCGCAGCAATCGCTGCATCCGATGCAAATCTGGCTGACATCCGGAAAATGATGAAGATCCAGACAATCGGACATGACAAACTGAATCAGTTAAGACATGCCAGATATTTCAAGAATATCCATGGTATGGTAGAGCACATGAAGAAGCATGCAGATATCATGCGTCCGAAATTTGATATCGTTCTGAAAACCTTCGAAAAAGAGCTGGGCGGTTTGGAGATCGGTTCCTGGCTTGCACCCCGCGGCGGATATTTCATCTCCTTTGATTCCATGGATGGCTGCGCCAAAGCAATCGTGGCAAAAGCAAAGGAAGCCGGACTTATCATGACTCCGGCCGGCGCTACCTTCCCATATGGAAAAGATCCGCACGACAGCAATATCCGTATCGCACCGTCCTATCCGACGGTAGAGGAACTGAAGCTGGCAACCGAAATATTTGTATTAAGCGTGAAGCTGGTCAGCATCGAAAAACTGCTGGCTGCGAAATAAAAAAGTGACAGGGGACGTACACCTTTTGCAAAGGTGTACGTCCCCTGTCACTTTTCCGTTTCTATATCAACAAAGTTTACTTCCGTTTGCGATTAATTTGAACTTACAATTTAATTTTTCTGCCGCACGCTTACACATCAGCATACGGCCCAGGAAAATTTCAAAATAGTCCATAACTGTACAGATGGAATCATCAAGCTCCAGTTCCATCTGTATGATTTCTTTTTCTTTTTGGATTCTTAATGCCGAAGATAAGGCCGCATAGTTTACCCGGTCATGAATATCAAAGGAAGCCGGCACCGGGTTTTGCACACGATTTCGGCGTACATCTGTCTTATCTGCCAGTATCAGGGCCGCAGATACTTCGTCCACAGCTGTCCCGGTTCCCTCGTCATGATGACCGATAGCCGTAGTCACTACCAGAATATCTCTGTACGAAAAGTCAAGTTCTTTTAAAATCTGATAAGTCAGGATTGCCCCGCTTTGGGCATGGTCATGACGATTGATGCTGTTTCCGATGTCATGCATGTATCCTGCGATCTTTGCCAGCTCTATCTTCCGTTTGCCGTATCCCAGCTCCTTTAGTATTTTCCCTGCTGTTTCTGCCACCTTCATAGCATGTTTCCGGGAATGTTCTGTATATCCCAATTCGTGCAGGATTTCATTTCCCTTCTCTATCAATAAGCTTATTTCTTCATTTTTACAGATCTGTCTATAATCCATTTTCATGCTTGATACTCCTGTCTGATACATCATTCTGTTCGTATCTTTTATTTTCCCATGCATTTGACAGTTTCTCTACCTATTTCATGTAAAAAGATTGTTAAATGACCAGTTGGCTATTCTCTCTGTTTTCTTTGCGGCACATAATACCGGAAGCTTTCCCCATTCTGAAGTATGCGCCTGGCATCTGAAGCATCTGCGATCTCACCTAATGCTTTCAGCTGGATTATCAGATTGCCCAGTGCAGTCGCCTCTACCGGTCCCGCAGTCACCGGCCTGCCGCAATAATCTGCTGTCATCTGGCAAAGCATCTCTGAACGGGCGCCTCCTCCTAAGATCTGCAGTTTTTCAATCCTCCGTTCACTTCCCTGCTCCAGTTTTTTCAGTTCCTTGCTGTAAGTGGAAGCCAGACTTTCATAAATACACCTGACGATCTCCCCTACGCTTTCCGGTATTCTCTGTCCGGTTCTTCTGCAAAATGTACGGATTTTTTCCGGCATATTCCCTGGCTGTGCAAAGTCTGCCATATTGAGATTCAGAAAAATCCCGGATGATTCTGCCTGTTCTGCCAGCTTTTCCAGTTCGTCATATGAATATAGAATTCCTTCTTCTTCCCAGATTCTGCGACATTCCTGCAAAAGCCACATCCCGGTTATGTTCATGATACAATGAATCCCGCCGTAAGGTCCCTGCTCATTGGAAATGCCAAGTTCGTACCCTACATCAGACAGTATCGCTTTCTCATTCTCAATTCCTAAAAGGCTCCAGGTACCAATATTTAAAAATGCTGTCGTCCCCACGTCCTCTGTCATAGCCGCGCCTGCACTTTGAGTGTCATGTCCTGCCACCGCAATTACTTTGACTCCCTTATATTCTCCAATGATAGTTCCTGTGTCTGTCATCGTCCCGAAAATCTGCCGGGGGATCTGAAACTCATCCAGGATCTCCTGGCTCCACATGCCACTGTCTGGATTCAGCATCTGAGTTGTAGATGCAATCGTTCTCTCACAGACCGCATTTCTGCATAAAAGGTAGGAAACCAAATCCGGTATATGCAGAAGCTTTCTGGTCTGATTCCATATTTCGGGTTCTGTCTTACGCAGCGCCAGAATCTGATATAAAGTATTTGTTGCATAGGTTTGATTACCGCTTAACTGAAACAATCGTTTTCCTGTAATTCTTTCCTGTGCTTCCTTTATCATACCTTCTGTACGAAGGTCTCGATAATGTACAGGAAGAGACAGCAGGTCTCCATTCTGATCCAGCACACCAAAATCTGCACCCCATGCATCAATGCCGATGCTGTCGATTTCTCCTGCCTTTTCAATCCCTAAATAAATTTCCTTCATAATCTTCTCAAAATCCCAGCATAAGTGTCCATTATGCCATATCGGAACGTTTTTAAACCGGTGGATTTCTTTATATTGAAGTTTTCCATCCGCATATTTTCCTTCTATTGCCCGTCCACTGGAAGAACCAAGGTCAAATGCCAATATCTTTTTCATTCTTTTCCTTTCTGTATCCGCAAAAATGTATTAAAAAAGACAGTATTTTAAATACTGCCTTCAATTCAATGCTTTATTATTTGAGATATATGTACCTTCAAAACTGCATATAAGAAATATCATCCATGCCTACCGACCTTCTTTGGTCATGCCCTCGACCGATTAGTAGCAGTCAGCTCCATACATT
>QWCV01000247.1_pt1 | contig 72648 bp, 101 predicted proteins | sample 1972621 | NCBI WGS metagenome assembly QWCV01 (sample SAMN09866699, study PRJNA288562) | Human gut metagenome isolate pre2_stool, whole genome shotgun sequencing... | isolation source: gut | host: Homo sapiens | place: USA: California | reverse complement strand
AAACAAGGACAGAACCCTGAAAAACAGGTTCTGTCCTCGATAACTAATGACATATCTTATATCAGTTTTTTCTGTTTACACAAAACTTGAAACGCTCTCTCCGGCAGTTACAATGATGACTTAAACTATCACTATCATATTCTTCTCAATCCTATTTCCACCACAGGCTACCGCATACAAGACAAGTATCAGACCTATCAAGATATCATAAATTATCTGAATCAATACATGCATACCCTGTGGGACTGGAAATATCGTTCAAATCACTAATTTCTGCATAAAAAAATCAGAATTACATTATTCTATTTATCTGGATTAATTGAAAACAAAGAGACCAGAATTTCCCTCTGCTTTCAAGAATTTTAGTCTCTTAATGCACTAAATTTTTCACTACTTTTCGCTAACATCATTATATGTTCTAAAAATCGAATCCGCCAATCGAGTTCCCGTTGAAACTAATTTAGCCAAAACACGTAATTGCTCTTTACAAGCAATGATTTCTGTTTGATGTGGATAATTAATCGTATGATCAATTTCTCCCCAAATTTCTTCAAATAACGTTCGAACTTGAATTTCACATGTTATATTACTTAGTTCATTATTTGGTTTTATAACATAATGAACGCTGGTATAATATGTATCTCTAACTTCTGTATGAATATTTAATTTTTCAAAGTATTCTCTTGTTTCTGGATCCCAGGTATAAGCTTTTGGTGCCTCAACAAACATCCAGTCTTTCGTTTCGTCAACTTTTTTTAAAAGTTCGTTATGTATAAGTTGAAACTGATCTTGATATAAATAAAGGACACGTACACCAATCAAGTCATTAACTACTGTAAACAAATTGTTCTCATCTATAATCTTTCCACTTTTTAATTTTCGTTGGATTTTATCTTTTAAATGTTCGGGGTCTTTCATTCTAGATTTCACAGAATGAACAATGCCTTTTAGTGCCGGATTATTTTCAAAGAAAAATAATACCGTTTGTAAAAAAGCCTTTAACTCATATTGTTTCTCTGGATTCAGATAAGCTAATACTATTTTATCTTCTGTATTCATTTTATCACTCCAAACAATCAACACGTTCAATGAATTCTTTAGCAAAACTTACATATTTGTCCTTGGTTGCTCTCAGACTACCGTTATGCCCTCTATTTACTTCCAATTTTATCTCTTCTAAATATTCTTGATCATTCTGAACACACCAAGCATATTTTTCAGGTACTAGCCACATAGGACATTTTAAAGCTTGTGCCATAGACGGAAATGTGTTGTGAGAATGCATAACTGCTTTTCCTCCAATTGGTTTTTCCAGATTATCACTCCCTATTCTGTTTTCTGACTTAATATACTCATTTATAACGCCAGGTATTCTTTGTGCATATGCATAATGTGCTTTTGCCAAATCATATTCATTATTTCCATTTGTATAGACCCTTGCATTATACAACGTATACCCAATAAATTGAACAAATTTGGGGGGGAATTTATTTCTTTTATCTTCCGAAAGCAATGTATATATTACATTAAACTCTTTCTGCCATAAAACTAACGAAGTACCTATATTTCTTATACCATATAAACTAAACATGTCAGGTTGTGTCGGAATAAAAAAACCATCTACTGTAGAAATGATTACTTTGTTTAAAACACCTAGACTTGGCGAAGTGTCTACTAAAATATAATCATATTTATTTATTTCATTATACTTTTCACATATTCGCCTTATATTAGTAATAGTACGAATCCCCAAATTATCTCCTTGATAAACGCTACTCCAACGTTCAGCAATTTTATTTTCATATTGATGAATAGATAACCGTCCTGGAATTAAGTCTAAATTATCATATAATTTTATTGGATTTGGATAATTTTCTAATTCGTTCACACCTTCTTCAGTGGCTTTTAACAAAAAATGTATTGAACGAGGGGACTCTAATACTTTTTCTACCAATTCATCTGATTTCCATGCACTTTCATAATCGTCAATAAAAGGCTCCTCTTCTTCCCAAATCGCATGCAACTGTTCTTCTTTCATACCACAAATAGTCAAATTGCACTGGGGATCCAAATCAAGCAACAATACTTTTTTCCCCATCTCATTAAGAGCACAAGCTAAATGAAAACACAATGTAGATTTTCCTACTCCACCTTTATTGTTAAATACCGATATGATTTTCATAATACCTCCAACAAGCCATAATTTGATTCAAAAAAATGTTCGTCTTTATTTTTATTATATCATTCCATATTAGTATTGAGAAGTATCTTCTATATACTATCCCCACAAAAAACATCTCGTTTCACAGAATCGCATTATTCCATCAGATAACAGAACCAGAATAGAACCAGAACAAACGCAAAGAGACCGGAAATGCCCTGTTTTCAAGGCTTTCCAGTCTCTAAATGTGCCAAATTTTTTATTCAAACTCGCAAATAAAATCTCTCCACTATACTTTTTAGTATTGGTATTATGGTTCTATTTGGTTTTATATGTGTTCTACTGTCCAAAATCCATAGGCTATACTGAACGGTGTTATCAATTTGTTATCACATCTCTGTTATCAATCAAACATTCTGTCTTATCCAGTTTTCTAACGAATCTTTTCTATTTGAAATAACAGGAATGTTCATACTTATTAAATCCGAAGCCGTACTCTCTGTTATTTTTATGGCAACTACCGGCTTTCCAATTGCAACAGCAAACTTTATTTCCTCAATTGATATACCATTACTATTCGCAGGTCTATTAGAGCAAACAACTACACTTGCATAACGTATCTGTCTTTTTATTTGAGGATCAACATTGTATCTACTATCAATACTATCAAAAGGTGATGTGCTTGGTACAGAATAATCTCTCACCTTATATTTTGTTCTATCTAACAAAGCACTTATCACTTCATAATCATTGTAGTTCCATCTATGTGGTATAAATACATTAATCATAATAAAACTCCTTTACTTATATAGTATTTTTCTTTACAAGATTCCAATAATGTTGTCCCTGTGTGGTTAACTTACATGCCTTATGATGTATTGCTGCGTAGTACATATGCTCCTCGCCTACCGGTACAACCAAATTTAATTTTACATATCTCTGCAATGTTGCAAAGATCGCCTCATGCTCCTTATTTACTTCTTTTATATCAGCCTCATGCTTATCCGGTTCGTATGTAGGGTCAAGTGGATATTCTTCATATTTAGATTTAAAAATTTTTGTTATTTTTTGTAACTCCAAGATTGAAATCGGCGGCGTATTTTTTCTTAACGAAACAAATCCATTGATATTAGCTTTAAACACTGGACGTGGTTCCCAACCGCCTAAAGATCTGTCTATATATGAATAAATACTTCCTGGCGACACTTCTCCCAATAAATTCATTGCCCCTCCATATAATGCTTCCACCAGCAACGACGTATATACCCCATGCCCATTTTCTTCTGTTGAATATTCTGTTTTTCCACAAGCAGCTAACAATGTTGTTCCATTATGTAATACAGAAAAATTTGGCATTTCTATTCTATTAGCAATATCTCCGCTAAAACAACTATCTAAAATCACCACTTTATTATGTGCCTTTGAAGTTGCAACAAATCCCATAATATCATTTAGTGAAAGCCCATCATCAGGTCGATTCACTTCACTTGTACATAGATAACCTCCAAGACTATCAATAGAGCCATGACCAGAGAAATAAAAAACTGCTATTTCTGAATTACTTTTAAATAGTTCCTCTACAGCATCTCGCAAATCCCCCCGCGTAATATACGATTTTTCACTTGTTGAACACATAATTTTCACATCAAAATTAAATGTTCCATCGCCATTACGCTCTAATGCAGCTCTAACCGCATTTGCATCATTCACGCATCCATGCAAATCATCAATATTTTGATAGCTGTCAATTCCTACACATAACGCTTTTCTCATTTGTCCTCCCTTTTATTTCTTATCGTTTTCTTTTTTAGGTTTTTTTACAGGTGGCATTTGTGGTTTTGCAGACGTCGTTGGCAAGGAAAAACCTCTCTTTGTTTTATTTGGTAACTGGTTTGTTTTATCTGGCATGGTATTACCTCCTAAAAATTATTTTGAAAATACTCTTCGGTTTTGTCATCCGCTTTATTTTTATATTTTTCGTTTTCAACTAATATTTCTTCTTTCAAATATTTACTTTCTATATTTGAGTATTCTTTTTTGTATGAAAATAACAATGCATTAATCTCCGATTCAGATAAGTCGCCTCCCGCTACTTTATACCAATCATATTCCATTTTTAAATACAGTAGTTTCATATCTTCAATAAAAGGTTGAAGATACTTTAATCTCCTTCCAAATGGCAAGTATTGTTTTATTGCAGTAAGGACTTGTGATATTGCTATAATTACAGCCCATACATATGACCATTCTTTCCATATAGCCCAAGCAGCTATACTTGATGACGAAGCAATGGCTCCATACATATTAATTCTTCTATCCCATTTGTATGAATTTTCTGCATAGATATCTAAATAAAAAATCCATGCTTTTATCTGAACCATAAAATTCCAGTACTTTTGCTGCATTTTATTTTATATCACCTCGCATTCTTCGCACTTTCTGGTAATAAGCAATCATCCTTTTGGCTTCTTCTTCATATGTAATACCATTTGCTTCAGCCTGCTCAACTAATTCATCATATAACTTCATATCTTTTTCATCAAAAGTTACATTAACTCTTCGCTCTTCCTTCCCAGCAATATGGCAATAATTTTCTGGATATGCATAGTAACATGTTTCGCACATAGATATATCTTTTTTATTCCAATTATCACAATGCTCACATGCCCAAGACTTGTCTCTGTTTGCTGAAGGGGACAATAACATAAATCGGTTCAAATCCATCATATTTTTTGGATCCCCTCCTATTTCATATGGTATGCGATGATCTGGCTGAAGCAATTTTGCAGGATATTTTTCACCATATAGATTACATCTTGCACCATAACACTCTAATAGTGCATTTTTTAACTTCTCTGTAAGCTGAGTTCTTCCAGACGTTTTCAATAATTGATTTTTTCTTTTTGCTTCTTCCCAATCTCCAAATTTATATGCAGCAATATTCTTTCCTGCAGAATCTTTTATTTTAAAAGTTTGCAATGGAATTCCCAATTCTCTTACATCTCTTGCTGCTCTTGGAGCATGTTCATAGCCACCATTTTTTAAGTCCTCTGTGCTACAATATCCATTTTTCAAAATAGTATCGATTACAAATCTCGCCCTCTTATTTGTTACTGCATTTAAAACATCTATAAAATCCTGTGGTAAATCCATATTACTTTTCTCCTTTATGCAAAACACAATTCCATTTGTTCATAGTTTTCTTGTTTTTTTATTAAATTCTTACTTGCATATAAGGACTCATATGTAATTTCATTTTTACCATTAAGAGTCGCTTGTGCTGAAACGCCAGCATTAATATAAATGTGTGTTAATTCCAACGATTCAGGTAATGTTTTTCCTATTATTTTATCTCCAGTTTTTCCATCATAGCTAACTATATAATCTATGCCTCTATCATTTAACTTTTTTAATTCTCCTACAAATTCTTCAAATTTGACACCTTGAATATATCGATTATCTCTAATGCAATCATCTTTTGAAGTTCCCTGATACGGAGGATCCATATACACCAAATCACCTTTTTGGGCTGAAGCTAACACCTCTTTATAATCTAAACTTGAAAACAATGTTTTATTTTTCAGCAAATTTGATATTGCCATTGCATTATTCGAAATAGCACTCGGTTTAGTACCATAACGTCTTTTATCACATGACTGATTTAATTCTCCATTAGAATTGTATCTCACAGCACCTTTTACAACTCTAGCTAGTAAAAAAAGCATCCTGGCAGGATCTTTTGCTCCATTATTAAATTCTTCCCTAATTTTGTAAAAATAATCTATATTATTTTCTCCTTCACAGAATTGTCCACCCCAAATATTTTCATATGTCTCAACTAGTTTCAAAGGATTATTAACACATTCTTCCATAAGCCTTACAAGAGGCTCATTAATATCATTAATCCAAAATTCATCACATAATCCTTTCATAGCCGAAAAAATTGTAATTGCACATGTGCCTGAAAATGGTTCAATCAATCTGTCAAAAGATGACGGAAAAAACTTAACTATTTCAGAAGCTATAATTCTTTTGCTTCCTTGATATTGTACCAAATGTGGTGTTTTTCTCATAATAATGCTCCTTTTATTCATCAACAACAATTTCTAATATATCACTTATATCACATTTCAAAGCACTGCAAATACGAAGTAAAATATCTGTATTCACATTTTCATTTCTGCCAAGTTTTGCAATTGAAGCTGTACTTATTCCTGCATCTTTTGCTAAATCTTTTTTCATCATATCTCGATCTATCAACAATTTCCATAACTTTTTATAACTTATTCGCATTTCTTCCTCCCGAACATATTTTCGTGTTCTATAAAAATATTATCATACTTTTCGTATTCTATCAAGTTTTTTCATAATTAATTATGAGTTCTCTTAATCCCTTACTCTCTCATAAGCAATATAACCATGAAAAGAGCAGCCTTTCGACTGCCCTTTTTACTTACATATGGAGCATCAGGTTCCGCAGGGAATACACACCACCTTCCCACAAAAGGCTGTATCCGTAACAAAACGAACTATACGCATCCACACAGGCCACCAGCATCGGACGTCCTACCAGATGCCCGGCATCATCCACCAGGTAGATGTCACAGATGGTCGCATCCAGCATCCCCACGCCTACGGAGGAAAACTCCTGGACACCATCCCCCAGGAGGGGCCGGTGGTTCCGCTGGTAGTCCTTCAGACCATCCCTGGAGATATAACAGTTCTGCAATTTCCTGGTCCTGCTGAAAAAATACCGGAACTGATGGATGGACGGGTGATGCTCCAATAGTTTCCCTGTTCTGTCACAGTACTTTTCCTTTAACATCAGGGTATATGCGGTAGAAATACTCTGCCTAGCCCTGGTATAATAAAACTTGTTCAACGCCCATCGCATGTTCTTCTCATCCTGTGTCAGTTCCCGCCCTTCTTTCTTTTCTTTCGGGGCCAGGGCTGCAGGGTCCTGGTACACCAGATATGTCCAAAGATAATTCTTTACAGTGTTCTGGCTGACCTGGTATCTTTCTGCAGCCTCTGCGATAAGCAGGCTCCTTTTCTTTTTCTCCCCTGCAAACGGAAGGATGGAGGATATCACCGTAAAACGTTCCCGCATGACCTTTCTGGCTGTGGCTGACAGTCCTTCCGGAACCTCTTTCCCCATCTCCGCAAGGAAGTCCTCTTCTGCGATTTCCACATCTTTCCTCAGTTCCTCCAGACTTATCCACCTTGGCATGGACCGTTTCCCACAATCTATGGACAACACCGAATCTTCTTTTTCTTCCAGGACCCGCAGGATGGTCCCTTCATGCCGGAACAGTTTATTTTTCCTCATTTATCACCAGCCCCCAATCTGTAACACCGTTTCTTCTCCAGTACTCCCTTGACGCATCCAGCAGCCTCACAGTCATTGGTTTCATCAGGTGCTTTCTCTCCACACATTCCCTGACCATCAAATCCACGTCCTGTTTCACACAGACAAAATCCGAACTATACGCTCCTGCTTCCAGGCCATCCAGAAACACATTGCACCGGAACTCTTTTATCTTTTCTTCTCTTTCCAAAACTTCTGCATAGGCTGTCTGGATAGCACTGTATGTCCGGACCACATCTCTGCACTTTTTCATCTTCCGCTTCTGGCAGCGTCCCTTATAATTCTTTTTTATCATTTCTGCATCCTTTCTTCTTTCCCAAAAACAGGCCCCAAAAACCAAATCCATCAAAAGCAGTCATCCCATCGTCCCAGATTCCATTTCCCAAAAACAATTTCCGGGAGCCGGAAACCCGCATAAATCCAGCATTCCCAAAAATCTTTCTTCCCAAAAAGGACTCCCGGAAATGCCTTTTTTATTTTTCACTATGTCCTTTCGCACCCTCTTTTGACACTTTTTTCGTAATTTCATTTGTCAAAACCGGGACGGCTTTATCCATAAGATATCAAGATAATCCTGCTGCAACAGACTATCTTTTTTTATTCTTTTTTCGGACAATCTTTCCGCGCCCCTCCTTTTTTTCTGTTCATTTTTTAAATCTCTTTTTCTTTTTTTCACAGACCTTTGATGCCTGGTTTTTGGCTTAGTTAAGCCTTTTTAAGGTTTCTTTTGGGTTTCTCTTCTCTTTTTTCCATTAAAAAAACCCTGTTCCAGGATTTCTCCTGAGACAAGGTTTTTGGTGGTTCTTTTGGGTTTATTTTTCTTCTTTTGGGCTGGAAGCGGATGAAGATTGAATAAACGGGAGGCACTGGTTTTTGACAAGGAATGTTACGAAAAAAATGTCAAAAGGCAGTGCGAAAAAATAAAATGTCTACTCAAACTCAATAACAACGTTTTAGCGGCTACTGTTTTTGTATGTTTCATACACGTTTTTATTGTTTTTATTATTTATATTATTCATGGTTTTTCTGGCTCTCAAAATTTCCGGTACAATTCTGGTACACATCATTCTGTTTGCCCTCTTCCCAGCTTTTCAAGATACAAGGCGGCTGCCTCCTCGTAAAAATCAGAGCGGCTGTATGCTTTCCCCTCTTGCTGGCGCCTCTCTTCCACGTACTCGTCAATAGTATCAAGCCGATCAAGTGGTGCGTGGACTGTAATGGGTACCCGGCGCGAGGTTCCCTTTAATTTCCTACCGTATGCCATCTTTATGCCTCCATGTGGTTTTTCGCTGCGTCGCCTGTCAGGCTGATCAGCGTGCTCTTTGTGTCGCTGTCCAGTACCATACGCCACCGGAGCGGAATCTTTTCATATCCATACAGGGCACCGGCCAACCCGCCGGTAATAGCTGCGATTGTGTCCGCGTCTCCTCCCAGGTTTGCAGCCTTAACAACGGCCGCCTCAAAGTTCTTTGTACTTCTCAGGCAATGCAGGGCGCAATGTAAAGAGTCAACCACAAAGCCGCTAGGATTCAGGTTTGCCGGTTCTGCCTTTCGGCTGTATCGTGTGCCCCTGGTAATATCATTCAGACCGTTGCATAGTTTTTGCACCGTATCTGCATGGTGCATGATTAAATAGTATACCATTTTTGTATAAAGCTGGCAAGCCTCCGCGCTCAGGTCGTCCCAGTGCGTCAGGCGTCCGATTCTGTCCGCAACCTCTACGGCTCTGCTCTCGTCTGTATAGTACAGACCAGGGTACACGGTACGCATCAGGGCACCGTTGCCCGCGCTTCTGTTCCCGTTCTGCTGTGCTGTCAGCTGTGCCGCCCGCTCCCATAACTCATAAGGTGCCAGGCCCTTGCAATTTTTCAGATCTGGCCGTCCCAGCATCATCTGCAGGGCGTTTGTGATCGCACTGCGGCATGTGCCACCTATATCTTTCGGGCCACCCATGGCCCACTCTGCAAAGTGCTTGCCCGCCCACGGCTCCGGATTATCCGGGTGCATTGCTACGCCCAGGGCTGCTGCGATTGTCATTTGCGTGTCGTCGGTAACTTCTCCTGGCTTTACGTTCAGCCATCCGCCGCCGATCATTTCTTTCACGGTTCCGTGCTTGTGCTGGATTTCCTTTGCGTTCATAAATTCCAGCGGGGCGCCCAGTGCGTCCCCTACTGCTACACCAAATAATGCGCCACCGATTTTGTTTGCTAAATTCGTCATATCTTTGCCCTCCTATGCGATTCTTTCAAATTCAAATATGCCAATGCTTGCAATAAAAGCCTTTGTTGTCCGGAGTCCGGTATTTACCTGCTGCCCGTCAACGTACTGGCGTAAATAGTAGCCGCCTACCATCTTTACGACCTCCCATGTTTTCTTGCTGTTGTACCGGTCCCGGTACCATTCTCTTTTTACCATGCCGCCCTCCTCATAAGTGAGCCGTTGCGCTATATCCGCGTCGGTCATAATAAATATAACAGCCCAGTTCCTCGCAAGCCTTTTCAACGATCCACGAGTCATTGTCAAGCCCCAGGTGCACCCTGCCGTTTCTCAGCAGTCTCAGCAGGAGCTTTGCAGCTCCCAGCTGTCCCTTTCGCACCATTTCCCGGTGCAGTTCCATTGCCTTATACCTGCGGATTTTCTTCTCTAACATGTCGCTGCCTCCTATCTGCCTGCAAATCTCGGTACAAAAAAGCCAAAATCATCCGCCGGGAACTTGTCTCTTACAATGTGATCCATAATTCCATAAAGATCATGGATAAAGTTAAAATCATCCGCGGCCAACCACTCCTCTAATCTTAAATTAAACTTTTCGTCTGCGCTTTCGATATCCATTAACAAGCTCAATCTTTCGCCTGTATACAATCCGCTTTCCTCAGCTCTTTTTGCGATCTCTACATACATTCCATATCTCTGTGCTTTACTCATAGCGTTCCCCTTTCCGGATCCGGCAGCTTACGCTGCCAGCTCCTGCACGTACTCCATACCCTCAAAGCTACAAAAGCCTCCAGCATCCAAAATGCTCTGCAGTGCTCTCTTACCGCCGCACGGGATGTATGGTATCAAAATACCAAACTCGTCACGGTCTGCACTAAAGGCAACCCAACCTTTTCCCGGCTCGTACAGCGCCCAGCCTGTTACCATGCGGCTGATTTTCTTGGTTCCAAAATGTGTATTTCTCAATCTTTTAATCTGCATATGTCATGCCCTCCACTTTCTTATAATCTGGTATACATCCATGTTACCTGTGTAAACAGTTCCTGCAGCATGTCGCAATATACATTGTCAAACTCTGCTACCTCAACAACTTTGTCTGGTACCCATTCAAAGGTTTTCTTGTTCAGGCGTCCCGCTGTGTACTTATAAAAGCGCATCCGGTATGTGTCTGTTGCCTCGTCAAGGGTAATTGTCAGGCGGTTTGCCTTGCTGTGGTTCTTTGCAAGTGTCATTCTCAGGCTGTTGCCGTCTGCCAGGTAATTCTTTGAGCCTGTCATTGCTGTAAATCTCTGGCCGCCTAACTGCTGTAAAATTGTTTCTGCTACACTCATTTCGTTTACCTCCATATCTCTTTCAACTGTCTTTATTATAAACCAATGGCGGTTTATATTCCATAGACCGAATAGACAAACTTTAGTGTAGTGAAGTGCATGAAAAGGATACAAGATAGACAACTATTTTTAAGCACAAAAAAAGAGGGTGGCTCCCAGGTTTCAGGCGTTTGCCTGACCCCCTTGAGAACCCCCTCTTCGGCGCATTTTACACTATATTTTCATTTCTGTAAATCCCGGAATAACAGACAAAAAAGCCATACCGAAAAGATACAGAATAGACAACAGGCTTATTATACCCGTTTTACATAGTCCAGACTGATCCAGCCAGCTCCGGATTTCAGGCGGCCCCACTTGGTCGCTCCCTTTCCGTTTGCTTCCTCAACAATGGTATAGATTCCTACCGGAATATACTGTGTTTTGGCGTAGCCGGTTCCTGGGCCTGTCCGGATGTTCAGGTCCGTAATTTCAACGCGCACCTGGTACGGCTGGAACGCTGCCGCTGGATAAACCTGCTTGCCGTTCCAGTCGAACACTTTATAACCTTTGTTCTGATCAGCGCACGCTTTGGCGTTGTCATAATTCTCAAAGGCTCCTTTCTGGCTTGCTGCATCCGCCCAGGTCTTGCGGACTCTGTAGTATTTCTTTGCAGTAGTTGGCTGCGTCGGCGTTGTCGGTGTAGCTGCTGCACCGCTTCCGATTTTCTTCTTGAAATCGCTCCATGCGCTCTCAGATCCGCTTGCGGAGTTCCATCCGTATACGCCAGGGCAATATTTACCGTTTACATCAAAATGGCGGATAACCCTGGAAGCCGGCACGCCGTACAGCTTCATGAGGTACTTAGTCAGCTCAATAGCACTATTGATTGTCGCCTGCTCAAAATACCAGTCTTTGCTGTTGGCGTTCTTGTTTCCTTTGTTTCTTACGCACATTTCAATGGACACGCTGTTGGCATTTCTGGCCACGCCATACAAGCTACCGCCCTGGCTGGACTGTCTGCCACCGCCTACGGCCCAACAGTAACGGGTTTTCGGGTTCGGGTTGTACTGCCAGATTTCCCCCTCAAAACCGACGTAAAAATCAGCACTGGCCTGTGTCGTGCTGCGCTGATTATAATAGTCGATATTGTTCTTTGCGGTACCTGTTGCACCTACATAGTGGATAACAATGTACTCAATTCCTCCGCTGCGTGGGCTTGTGTTGTGTGTTCCGAAGTTCGGGTTCTGGTTAATTTTCAAGTTGCTCACTCCTCCCTTTGTTGCCTGGTCGTATTTCGTCAAATTATATTTGCTGATAATACTCAGGACTTTGTTTACATACTTTGTATCTGTTGCATATCCGCCTGCCTTAATGATTCCGATAGCTTTCGCCGGATCCGTTTCTCCTCTCAGGCCTGCGTAACGCTTTTTATTTCCGTTCATGGCGCCCAGTAAATATGCGCTGTGATCTGCCACGCTATCTGCAGCACTTGCATATTTCCGGAAATCTGCTGTAATTGTGTAGGCGTTTCCGTTCGCGTCCTCTTCTCCGGTCTGCTTCCGGTACTTGCTTACGCCGTCCCAGGTGCTGCCTGGCCAGGTGTTCCCGGACAAGCTGCATTTCATCCCGAAAAAGTTGTTTGCATTTCTGGCCAGCTCTGTGCTACCGTAACCGGATTCCAGGATTGCCTGTGCCGTTGTTACTGAAGCCAGCACGCCACTTTTTGCCATGTCTGCCTGCGCCAGTGGCCCCATAAAGCTGATAAATTCCTGCTCTGTCATGTACGTCCCTCCCATAGGAAAAGGCGACCTTACCGGCCGCCCTGTGTGTTATTATCTGTTCTTTTCAGCTGCGCAATGGCCTGAATTACTTTGTCATACCCGACCATGGAAGCAAGCCAGGACAGCAGCACAAGTGCAATTAAATATACGGCCATCTTGTCGTTGATCTGTGTCTCCGTCAGAATCAGGTACCCGGCACCTACCAGGGCGGACAGCACTACGGCCACGCCACCGGCCAGAAAATTAGAGTGATACTTCACTGTCATTTCGTCCAGCAGCTTCTTAATGCCCTCAGTAAACAGCCCCGTGAAAATAGATACAATCATCAATCCCAGTAAAAAAATTTCTAAAGTCATGCTTTTGCTCCTTATCCGATACCCTCTCCGGTATCTGTGTTGTTTTCTGGCTCCATTCCGGCCAGATCGTCAGTTTCTGCCTGCCTTATGTTCATGTCGTACACAATGCCGCCCTTGGTGTTTTCCTTTGCGGATTTCTGCGCATACGCCCAAAATACTCCAAACATGGCCGCTGGTACACCGATCAGTGCGTACAGTGCCGACAAGTCGAAGCGCATCCACATAACAACCTCTGCATAGATTACTATTTCAATACAAAGGCCGTATACAACTGCCATCATAGCCTTACCCCAGGCCGGTTTCTTCCTGGTGTGCCTCAGTCCCAGCTCACGCTCTCGGTCGCGTACCCGCTGCCTCAGCTGCTGTTCCTCCGCTATCTTATCAAGTTCTTTCATGCGCTTCTCATATTTAACTTTGTTCATTGGTACCATCTCACTTTCTGCTACCCATTAGCTCTGCGATTTTGGTATCTTCGTGCATTGGAATGACTTCCAGCGCCCTCATTTCCGGCTGAACGCAACTGTGCATGTGCCCGTTTCCGCCGGCATTTTCATATTCTTCAAACATAGACCAAAAAGCATCTGCTTCCATTTCGCTCCATGCGCGAAGAGGGTTTTTTTCTGCACTTGTAAAATACCTGTGCGATTGTAAAAGCCTATCGCGAAGCTTGCTGCGTTCTCGGCTGGTGCTTTCCTCTTCTATTTTTTCCAGCTGCTTCTGATGCCTCTCCATGCCGTCTTTCAGCTCTGCGATACTTTTATTAAATTGCTGCTGGATTTCAATGCTTTGCTCATGCCATTTTGGATACATGTTTACCTGGTTCATTACTTCTTTGAACTGCTCGTTTTTTTCCTTTTCATGGATTGCCTTATCAGAAAAATATTTTTCTACCTTTCTGTAACACAACCATAGGAATACAAGCGCTGCAATTAAAGTAATGGCCCAGCCTATACTGTAATCTCCCAGCAGTTTAATTAAATACTCCATTTTTTTGTATTCCTTTCCGCCTCGTTTTTTGTAAAATAAAAGAACCGGCCAGGGCCAGCTCTACGGTCAATTCTTTTTATTGGTTTCATTCTTCTATGCCTCTTTGCAGGTCTGCCGCCTGCTGCATCATTGCCAGTTCTTCCTCTTCGATCATACCGTGCTGCAATAATGCGGCCGCCAGGCGGTCAATAACATTCCTTTGCAGCTGTATAATTTCCGACTGGGTTTCCAGTACCTCAGCAATACATTGTTTCATAGTCAAGTGCTCCTATTCCTCCCGTTTCAATCACGTTTATGATCTGCTCCTCTCCGTTATCGTCCGCATGGGTCAACACAAATTCGTTTAGCAATTTCTCTTTGAATTTCTTGCAATCCACATGGCTCAGCATGGCCAGATAGCTCTGCATGGTTGCGTTTGCCTCTTTGAATGTGATCAGGTTGTCGTGGTAGTCCTGGCGCGTTTTCCGAAGAGTTCTCTTCATCCGGAGCGTTGTGCTTTTTCTTAGGATTACATGGTCGTTATAAATAACAAATCCAACAAACTCACAACCAACCCGTACCGGCCGGAGTGCTGTCTTGTTGTTGAAATTCAAGTGCAGCCGCTCCTCTAAAAATTGTGTCATTCTTCTGCCGTATTCTTTCAGGCGTTCCTTGTCATTGTCCAGGATTATAATGTCGTCCATATACCGGATATACCGTTTTATTCCCAGTACCCTCTTGCAAAACTGATCAAGTGGATCCAGATACATATTACCCAGCATATGGGACAGGCCGCCGCCGATAGGTATTCCTAAATCATACAGCATTTGTTCCTCTGTAACGGTCAGCTGGTCTGCATCCAGTGGCATACCGAACGGAATCGCTTTATTGTCAACATAGTACCGGATCAGTTCAACTGCCCGCTCGTCGTCAATCTTTTTCCTGCATAAATCCATCATGATTTCATGGTCTATTCGGTAAAAGAATTTTGCTACATCAAATTTGTAATAGTACCACTCCCCGCCTGCGTTCCGGGTGTTCTTCATCCATCCATAAAGTTTTTCCATTGCAGCCAGCTGGCCACGGTCTTTTATGCAGGCGTATGTATCTTCTATAAAGGTTTTGCAGATTTTAGGGTTCAGGGCGTCATAAATAGCCCGCTGTATCACTTTGGACCAGTAGTCTATATAAATTACTTTGCGTACTTTCGGAACATATACATAAAAACTGCGGTACTCAACTTTTGGAATCTTCCCAACTCTCAAAAGCCTGCTTATTTCTTCCAGGTTATCCTCTAAACTGTCATAAAAATAAAGCCTTTCCCTGTTTTCCCTCTTCCCGTTCGCACACTCGCCCTCTGCAACCATCAGTGAATGAAATGAGGTCATTTCATAGTAAATATTTCTTATTGCCATAATATTTTTACGGCGGTGCAGGTTTCGCTGTATTCTACTCCCGGATGGATTAGTGGCTTTGCTGTTACAAAACATAACCCACGCACCAGCGGACTCCCCCTGGTGGCCATCGCCGCTGTTTTCCTTTTTCGCTTTTATAAGCGCGGAAACAAGATCCTTTATCCCCCTGCACTGCCAGGACGTCCGTGGGCGCTCCTGTATCTGGCGTATGGGGGTAGAGCGGAGCGGAAGCCAATGTTCACGTTAGCGTTGCCACGGTTGTTGTTGTTGCCGTTGCTGTAACCGACGCCCGCGTTCGTGCCGTTGCCATAGTTGCCACCGGAGTTGAACAGCCGCTGTATCTCATTCCCTACGTTTTTATTTCTTTGTGCTCGCCATCCAGCCGCCGAGCATCCTGCCTATTTCGTTTACTAACTCGCCCCAGTGTTTATATTTTTTATAGTCAATATATTTTAATTTGTATGAAAGGCGAATGTATTTTCTTAGCTTGTCAATTTCCACATCCAGCTCCTGCAAAGTAGTTTTCTTATAATACTTTTTATTTGCTTCAATGGTTCTTTCCATTGCTTGGTCCATACATCTCTTTATGTCTGCCGCTAAAACAAATCTTTCATACTTCGGGTACGCATTTAATACCGGATAGGCGTATAACATCATATCTTCAATTTTTCCTAAAATCAGGAGGGGATCTTTGTCCCCATCCTGCTTTTCAACTTGTACCTCTTCCATATTCCTCCTGTTGTCTGTTGGCCTTATCGGTCCGCTATCGCGTCCCTATCAGATTACAGGCCAGCAGATTCCAGATCGGCATAAGCGGAGCGGAAGCCAATGCCCACGTAAGCGTAGCCACGGCTGTAGCCGACGCTGTAACCGACGCCCGCGTACGCGCCGCTGCCACAGTTGCCACCGGAGCCGAACAGCCGCTCGTCTGCTTCGTTATTGAACCACAATCTGTCGTCGTCATAGTCAGAAGCTTTTGCCCCGTCTACTGGAAGCAAACCGTATGCTCTCAGCACTGCTTTCGCTGCATCTGCAACGTCTGCGGAACAAGTCAATGCGCCCAACGCGGAGCTAAAATCGGAGGACTTTGTGGTAATTGTCTTACACCACTGCGCACCGCCGGTTCCTGCTTTATCAATCTTAATGCTGTTTTCGGTGGTTCCGTTTCCGTCCGGTGTAATAAATGCGCCGGTGGTTGCGTCAATGGCTTTCCATGTGGTACTCGTCGCTGTCTGCGGGTTGTCACTGTTGGCGCCGTTGTTATTTTCAAGTGCCTGCAATTCTCCTTTTACGGTACGGAGTCCGCCGGTCCACTCAGCAACATTTCCGTTCAGATCCCAAATTCCGTCGAGCTGTTTGTTGTGGGACCAGGTCAACGGGCCGGTTCCGGTCAGCACATGGTTGACTTTTCCGTCGGATCCATAAGTTGCCGGAATTGCCTGGTAAAGCGTTTCTCTGCTGTCTTTACCATAGTTGTTGTTTCCCCACGGCTGGAAACCGTTCTTTTTGCACCAGAGCATAATTGCGGCCCACTCTGCCTTAGTCATCATGTGCCAGCCTTTTCCCTTAGATTCACAATATCCTCTTGCAGTGTCCCAGGTCATGCTTGCGGCAGGATCCTGGCCTGGCAAGGAGTATGCGCGGCCATTATTTACAATATTCTGGTATTTGCTGATCCAGATTCCCGGCAGCTCCTTACCATTCACGATAAAAGCTGGGTGTGTGCTGTCTCCGGCGCCGTCGATCACGTCGCTCATTTTAAACTTAGGAATGTAAACCATAACGGACGGGATTCCCTTGTCGTCATAAATCAGCTTGTTGTTAGGTGCTACCATTTTCAGGGCAAATTCTGCTAAATCGTACTGCATACCTTATTCCTCCTTTTCATCATCAGCGGCAACCGGATTTTCCAGTCCCCACAATGTCACTGTAACCTGGCTCATGTCCAGCTTCTTTGCAACCGGAGCTTTTCCCTCGCCCTCCTGGTCACTCTCTTCCTGCTGCTCGTACTCTCTGGCCGGAATATCGACCTCAGCAACATAAAAAAGACCGTCGCCGGTCCCCATGGTCAAGTCTCCATCTGCGTCCATGCAGATATCTTTATGCACTGGCCAGTCTTTCTGGTACTTGTCGCACTTAATGGCCAGCATATCGTCAAAATTCAGCTTGTAGCCGCTTTCTGTAAATGGGATTTTTTCTCCCGCGTTTTTCTCAATAACCTTTACGCTCATGCGTACATACCTCCTCTAACTTTGTATTTAACCTTTACGGTCTTAGCGCTTCCCTCGAATTTCAGTTTGAAGCCGTTCAGCTGCTTGTCATATACGATCACATCCCCAACCTGGCCGCCTGCTACTTCCACGACCTCAATATCAAGGTCATAGTTCATAGTTTTGCGGACCGTCTTTAATGCAATCGTGCTGCCGCTGTTATTAAAGCCGAAAAATACCTTGTTGGTATTGTTCAGGGTAACGGTTCCGGTCTCTGCCGAAAACTCAGCGTCGTGGTGATCCAGCCGCTCGTCAACCTCCTTTTCTCGTGCCTCAACATAGTGCATTTGATACTGCATAAAAATTGCAGCGGCCACATGGGCGTCATGGATTCCGTTTTCCATGTGGTTGAAATTGGTTGCGCTCTGCGGGGTTCCCTGCTGCATCACGGTACCTGGGGACGGCTCATGTTCTACCGTGCCGTCAGAGTTCTGCGTCTCTTTGTACCGGTATGGGTACTGGACAACCTCGTCTTTCCATGGTGTCATACCATACATAGGTCTTTGCCTCCTCTCTTATACCTCTGTAATTTCAATAGTAAAACGGTAAAACACACCCTCTTGCGTGCTCTTTCGAGTAATGTTCTCCGTTTTTGTCAGCCACAACTTGCCGCTGCGGTTGTACAGCTGCACCTCTGCGATTTTTACGGTGCCGCTCATGGTGGGATCTATTGTAAAATCAATAGCCACCTTGCCCGTGCTGTCCACGTAAATGTCTGTAATTTCCGCCCTGTAATAGCTGCTGTTAATCTTATACATGGCGTGGGAAACTGTCTTTTTTACATGGTCCTTAAAGCCGTTCATGGCGTCTGCTGTCAGCATGTGCTCCTCCTTTCTTAGAGCCGTGTAGCTCCGCAAATTTTATACACAATACCGGCGGATTCTCCGGTAATGCGAGCATTTACTCCTGGGGCGGTCATTTCTCCGATTGTGCTTACATCCGGATAGGTTCCTGCCCGTTTCTCTTCTCCTGGCGTCGGGTATGCGAACGCCTGGCCTGTTGCTTGTGGCGCAACGTCAACCTCTAAAGGCTGCAGTGCTCCTGGCCGGTTCACGTCTGGCCGGGTTCCGGCTATAATGTGCCGGAAAGAAAAATTCATACCCGCAGGCCGCACTTGCAGGCGAACAGGTGTTTCAAAAACAATCCTCACATGCTTCTGGGACTGCTTAACCTTGTAAACTTCTTCTGCAACAGCGGCCAGGTCAACATTACTGCTGCCTGGCCGGATAATAACTTCGTATGTGTGCGGTGCTACGTTTTCATAGATTTCAACCTCCCGCCCGGAAATTTCTGCAACCAGGGCCGCAATACGGTACGGATTCATAGGGCGTTTTGTGTTGCGCTTCTGCACAATCGGGCGCCGCCTCTCTTCCAGGGTTTTACCCTCGTTTCCTGTAATTCCGTAACGTTCTTCCCACCAGGGGAGTGACCAGGTCGCTGTTTCCGGAAACGCCTGTTTCTTCATATCTTCCACGGTTTCGCGGGCAAGCTCTAAAGGTGCCGCCATGACCTGGAAAATCCATTTACCAACATAGGAGCGGTCATAGATCGGGCTTATCATGCTTAGCATGTCTTTTGCAGTTTCCCGTGTAGGGAAGTTTTCCAGATCCATCACTCCGCCTCCTTTGCTTCAACATTTTCCGTATACGGGTATTCGTCATTTTCAATGTGAATGTTGTCCGTGCTGCCGTTGATCAGCAGGTCTGTAAAATCCTCAACGCCTGGCGTTTCTGTCAGCAGGGCGTGCACTTTTATGTACTTCACTGCTCCGTCATTTGCCACGGTCTTGTAATAACTTTCCAGCTGCTTTTTAAATCCGGATACCACGGTACTCAGCTCAAAGCCATCCGCTACCGTAACGGTAAAGGAATACGATATGTTTACCAGATCCGGCGCTGCTACGGTCAGGATCGTGTTTGGTGGCGCCAGTCGGTCTGCCGGGTTATCTGGAGCCATAATGTAGTTGTAAACTGCATCCAGCAAGGTCTTGTTTGCTCCCTCGCCGTTCTGGTCCAGGCATACGATTTTTACTGTTTCCGGTCCGTTCCATTCCGGGATAACAATCGCGTCCCCGATTCCGTCTACTGCCTTGGCCCACCGCTTATAATCGGCATTGTTGCCTATATAGCTGGTTTCCTCCGAGGCGTCCGCTTCCATGATCCTCTCTCTCAGATCGTCGTCACTCTCTTCCTCGGTTCCTCCGGTGGCCTTTTCTTTGTTCGTAACTGTCCGGATTCCCTCAACCGGTTCCGACATTAAAACAATGGTGCCAGCATTTACGTTTGACTGCTTTCCGTCAAGTAATGCCCGCACCAGCACCGTGCCGTTTCCCTCTTCGTCCAGTATGCAGTTTTCAACCGCCGCAAACTCAATGGACGGTTGATCATTCTTGGCCTCGGTTGCAAAAACAGTGCCCGCCGGTACTATCGTGCCCGGCTCTCCTGTCAGTGTCAGCTCCGCCTCTGCATAGGTGGACGCTTTTCTTTTGGTCTGCGATCCAGCTGCCAGGTAGTCCAAAAAGCTGCCGCTGCTCCACTGCGGGAACATCAGTTTTATTGCTTCCGGGATATAAAACTCCAACAGCTCTGCTGCGATCAATGCCGTGGGCCTTGTAAAATCCCATGGGAAACCGCCCTCCGTCTTGTCAATATCGTCCGGAAGCTCGTCCAGCATCCTTGCGTGGATCGGGTCTGCGCCACAATCCTGCAAAAATTCCGGTAATTCAAACACTCTCGTCAACTCTCTCACCTCCTTACAGCTGTATGCTCAGTGTTTTATCTTCCTCCCACGGGTACCCTTTTACTACAAAACTGCAGTACGTCTCGTCTCCCTCATGGGTAAATTCAAAGTCTCGGACGTACTCGGTTGCTGGGTGCACCAACAATGCCTCTGTAATCGTCCTTTCGATCTCGCTTTCACGGGATTCTCTGTCCGGTATTTCTGCCAGGTCGTCAAACTCCGTGCCTATATCGTCACTGTATGCCAGGCAGCTCAGCCGCTCCGTGCTGGCAACTTTCAGGCACCACTGCATGTATGCCTCTCTGCCTGCGCTGGCGATCATCCTGCCTGCACCATCCCGTAAAAAATCGCCCGTTTCAAAATCAAAATAAACGGACGGATAATATCTTTCGTCATATTCCGGGTTGTCTGGTATCTCAGGCAAGTCAAACACCGGAAAAAGCTGATTTTCTGCCATATTTGCCTCCTAACTTACCACATCAATAACAACCGCCTCATTTTGCACCCAGGCAACCAGAACGCGGTCCCCCGGCTTGATCTGCGGTGGTTTGGCCGTATGCGTGTGGCTTCCGTTGCCTCCCTCATGTCCTCCATGGGAACCTCCGGAAATCGTGTACGCCAGGCCTCCCACAAGCCTGCACACATGGTATTCGCTGCGTGGTATCGGTATGGGGAAAGTATTTGTTAAAAGGCTCATGTCCTTGTTAATGCTGCCAAAATCCAGCACCAGGTCACGCTCTGCCTTTCCGGCCACTTTCTCTGCTCGGTTTGATATCACGCGGGCCAGTTTGCTCAGGCCTGGACTGCCTTTATTCTCTGCCATATCTGCCTCCTATCAATCAAAGCTGCCATCATCCACCCAACCATAAACGTGCGTTTCGGACCAGTTCTCATATACCAGGTGCCACGGGTGCGCTTTTCCGCTGCCGTTTGCGATTGTAATCTTCGCGCGGCCTGCCGATACGTTGTAACCCTTTGCACCAGGATAGGAGCTAATATAGTGCTTGCCGCCGTGGAAGTTCACAACGTCGCCTACTTTATAGGTCTTTTTCTTCGTTTCCGTTTTCTTGGTTGTGGTGTCTGCTTTCTCTACCTGCATGGTCATTTTCCCGCTGTCAGCGTCGTGCTGCACGCTCTTAACAATATAAAAGCCATTCAGCGCACCGACGGCCAGGTGTACCATGTCGCCCTTGCGTACCGGCGGGGTGTCAGGCGCCTGCACGGTTGCTGTTTCTTTCGGTTTCCCGTTTTCGTCCAGCATGTCCTGTGCCGTTTGCTGCGCTTCCGATAGGTTGTCACTGCTGGCATGGTTTACAATCCGCTGGAAGATTCCGTACTCCGTTTTTCCGTTCTTAACTGCCTCAACCTTTGGCAATCCGTCCGTTTTTTCGGAGGATACGATCTTCACACGGGTAACAAGGTTTGCAATGCTTACTTTGTGCTTGCTGGACACGCTGTTGTTTCCCTCAAAGTGATAAATATCTTTGTTGCCGCCTACGGCCACGATAGAAACTTTGTTCTCTGTGCTCCGCACAATCGCCTTGCCTCCGCCTTTTTTCTTGGCTTCGTCCAGGATCCCGCGCACCACGTCTCCCAGGTATGAATTTTTATACAAAATCTTTGAGTGGCTTACATCCGGGCCACTGTAGCTGCTCAGGGTAATGCCCCAGCTCTTGAAAACTTCTGCCAGTGCGCTCTTGGTGCCCTTTCCGGCAGCAAAATAAATGTTGTCCTGGGACCGCTGCATACTGTACAGGTTGTCATAAGCAACCACATTAAAAACCTCGTCGGCTTTCGTTGTGCTGCGCTCACATTCTGTTACATTTCCCATGGCCACAATACCCTTGCCACTGCCCCAGTACGCTTTTATTGCCACCACGCACCCGATCTTTATCAGGGAGGACAGTCTGGAGCCGTTATACTTGGCGTTGTATAACTCAAAGGTTATTTTCATGGCCAGTTCGTCCTCTTCCTCCTCCCATCCCAGGCCCTCAACCGCCTGGGTAATGTTCAGCTGCACTTTCTTTTCCGTGATCGCAATCACGTCATAGTGCACTTTGCTTACTTCGATCACTCAGCTGCACCTCCCTTACTTGGCCGGTATGGTCAGCTTTTGGCCTGGGTATATCAGATTCGGATTCTTTATCTTGTCCCTGTTCAGGTTGTAAATTTCCGTGTATCTGGAGCCTTTACCCAGCAGACGCTGTGCAATCCTCCATAAACAATCCCCGGATTTTACCGTGTAGGTGGTCGTCTTTTTGCCTGTTTTTGGCTGCGTCTTTTTGGGCGACGGTCTGGTTGGCGTCTTTATTTTCAGCTCGCTGGTGGTATAGATATTTATCTCTCTGGCAATAATCAGCTTAATGTCATAAAAAAAATCTCCGGAACCACCTTTGTATTTCCCTTTAAAGCTGGAAACATAAACGCTGTAATTTATGCAGGTACCAGTGCACAAAAGCGTGCACTTTGTACCTTTGTCCCGGTACTTTTCCAGGTTTTTGATCAGTGTGTCGGGCTTGGTATACTTTCTTACCAGTCTGTTTTTCTTCCGCACTGCCCCTGGAAACATCCCGGACCATGAAATTTCTTTCGTTCCTTGTCCGCGGGGGAGCTTTACGTCCCCCAGCGAAATAATGCTGTACGTCATAAACTTGGCGTCAGCGCCCATTGTTATAGTCTCCGGCAGCATAGGAAACTGTATTCTGCTGCCGCCGGACGGTGTCAGGTAAATATCCATATCCCTATGCCTCCTGTACAAGCGGCATGTTTGCAAAAATCTTGCTCATGCGCTCTGCGATCTCGTCTCCCAGGTCGTCTGCCATTTCGCGGATCCGGTTCTTCATAACTTCAAAAACCTTTTCCTCGTCCATGTTTCCGCCCTCGATCTTAATAACCGGACTCATGTCCACGTTAATCTCAAAGTTGTTATTGCCCTGCTGTCCCTGCACTGCTGCATTGACAGAAACGGCTTTCTTGCCCTCGGATTCCTCTTCGCTACTATCCCCCGACATTTCCTGGCCGGTTACGCTCCACACGCTCTTGCTTTCGTCCTGCGGCTGTGCCTGCAACGGTAAAATGGTATTGCTGGCCAGTTCTTCGCCGCCAGGTCCTACAATTCCGCCGTTTGCGTGAGCTGCAATTTCTCCGTTGCTGTCCAGCACGCCCAGGTCCTCGCCTGCCTGCTGCCACAACGCAATGCCGCGGCCGCGTCTGCCCGGTACCGTCGGGATAACATACTCTTTGCCCTCTTCTCCTAACCAGGATAATTCTGCGCCATGCAGACCCACCTCTCCACCGTTCGCGTGTCCGGCAATGGATACGGAAACCGTTGATCCGCTGCTGTGCGTGCTCAGTGAAGCACTTGGGTTCGTGATATGGTAATCAACTGTTACATTTACAGAAGCCCTTGCAGAATAAGGGGAGTTAAAAGCTGCTTGCAGCTCACTTCCTACCTGGCTGTAAACTGCTGCTATATTGTCGCTGGCTTTCTCGATTGTCACATCCGTGCTGCCATTGGTCTGCATAGTGTTGGAAAATGTATTATCAAGTTCCGCCTGTGCAGATGTGGCTGCCGGCGTTGCATCCGTGCTGCCTGCTTCTACGGTTAAATTGGTGGTCATTGTGGTGTCTGTGGTGCTGGTTTCGCCGCTCAGGGCTGCCTGTGCTGCCTGTTCCACTGGCGTTGTGTCCGTGGATCCGGCTGTCGTGGTCACGTTTACCTGCTTCTCAACAGTCGTGTCCTCACTGCCGCTTGCCGCGCTCTGCTCCACTGCTGCCTCAATGCCGCTTGTGTCTACCTGTACCAGATCGGACGGTATAGTTACCGTTGCCCCGGATTGTACCTGTATGCCGGCGCCGCTCAGGGTTCCGGTTTCCATTCCCAGGGCGGCCTCTATCTGCGCCATGGCTGTCTCAGAATCAACCTCAACGTTTGCCAGGTCCACCTTTACGCCGTCAGCAGTAACAGAAAACTCTGCGCCCTCTGCAGTCAGTGCGGACATAGCCTGGTCAATAGCTGTTTTGGCTGCGTCTCCGTCAACCTCTGCAGTCAGGTTATCCATGGAAATTTTCAGCTCGTCGCCTGCGTGGATAATATACGGGCTTTCAATGCCGTTTTCCTCAGCTATTGTCTGCCAGTCAATTCCCAGGGCGTTGCCGATTTCCCATAAGCAATCCCCAGCCTTTACCTTGATGGTTGCGCCCTCTGCGGTCACGTCCTCGGTTTCGGCCAGGTCGCCCAGTTTTTCGTTTAAACTGGAAACCCATGCGTCTTTGTCAATGTCCACGCCGTCAACTTCCGCTTTCAGATCTCCCAGTTCCACCGGTTCGTCTGTAACCGAAGCTGTTGCACGCTTCCAGGCTGCGGAAAATTCCTCACCCAGCTGCCCGTTGGCATCCATCTGGCTTACTGCATCAATCAGGGCTTTGTCCCCGGAATCTGCAATGCTCTTGGCGTATACGTCCCAGGCTGCGCTTGTGTCGCCGGAAGCAGCACCGATGGCCATAGTCTCGTTAAACTTGTCCATGATCTGTTTTGGCACATCCTGGCCAACCTTTACATATTCGTCCACCAGGCTGCGCATGGAGTCTGCATCTGGTTTCATGGCTTCCCACACCTTTTCAAGTGCGTTCTGGTCGCCGCTCTGTAAGAATTTCCAACCGCCACCCTGCTGCGCGTAATCTGCACCGAACATGTTCAAGTGATCATACAGGCTCTGCATGTCTTGGTTGTTCAGGTAATTCTTTAAATAATCAACCTCATTTCCCATACTTTTCTTTGTCTTTCCCTGGTTTGTTGCGATCAGGTCGCCATAAGTGCCGCCCAGGGTGTTGTTTTCAAAGTCCAGGCTGGTCATGAGGTCGTTTGCCTTTTGGTTTCTAATTGCCTGGCTGGCCAGGTCTTTGTAATGCTCATTCTGCCGCTTTGTAATTCGTCCAGAAGCCTCCGCGGCATTTAAGTATGAGTAAAATTCTGTTGCCAGTGCCTGGGTTTCCTCGGCTGCGGTTTCTCGCTGATCTGCCAGGGCCTCTACTACCGAAGTAAAGGAGTCTGCAGTCAGCTCTTTGCCACTCAGGCTGCCGTATTCCTGGTTGATCCAGTCCAGCTGCGCCTGTGCTTCTGCCTGCTTCCATTTGCTGGTTATGCTGTTCATTTTATCCTGTAAAGCTGCCACTGCCTGCGCTTCGTCAACATCAATAATGCCGTCCTGCAGCGCTTCCTCCACGGCCGTTTTCAGGTCATTGGATAGATTGGTCAGTTCCAGGTGGTCTGCTCGCGCCCATTCCTCAATACTGCTTGCCAGGCTTTCGCCCTCCTCAGTACCTCCCAGGAATGTCTGCACGCTTATATGGGCCGCAAATGTCCGGCTTTCAAGCTCGGAAATTTTGCTTTCCACAAAGGTTGTTACATTGTCCTTATAGGACTGCTGCTCGTCAGCGGTCAGCTCAATGCCGACGCTGCTTTTCCAGGTCAGTGCCTGGTTTGCTTGCAGCGCTTCCTCTGCTTTCTTTCTCAGTTCGTCGGCGTTCTTAAATTCATTGATCGCCATTTCGACATTTACCAGGTACTTTGCATTTAAGATTCCGGAAGCTGCTTCCTCTGCCTGTTTCGCGCTCAGCTCAATGCTGCCAAAATGGTTCGCCAGGCTGTTGCTGATCTGTTTCTCGTTGTAATTATCTATAGCCACACCGATAGCAACCACGGCCGCTGTAATTGCCGCTGCTGCAATACCGACCTTTCCAGCCATAGGAATCATGGACCCCAGGTCGCTCACAAAAGCGCCAACCGTCGGAGCTGTCTGCGCTGCCAGACTTATGTTTTTAATGGCTCCGCCAATAGGGGACAGAGCTTTTACAACATTGCCGGCGTTGCTGATCAGAGAGGTTGCGCCCTTTGCAATTACTCCAGCACTCAGCCAGGAAGTCAGGCCGGCTTTTTCTCCGCCTGGCATAATCTTTGCAGCTTCTCCAAACAGGTTGCTCAGGCCTTTGGATAACAGGTGTTTGCCCTTGCTTCCGGCCCATTTTGTAAACGGTTCCGCGATCAGGGTGTCCCATGCAATATCAACCTTTCCAAACAGGTCTGCGTTCTGCCATTCCTGGGAGTTAGTCATACCGTTCACGGTTCTCTTGATTCCCTCGGCCTTGCCGTCAACAAAGTCCATCAAGTTTGTAAGTGCTGCTGTCGCTGCCGGTGTTGCGTCTGTAATCGCATCAACCACGCCACGGATGTACGGTGTCAGCCTCTGGCCGAAACTGTTCTGTACGCCCTCCACAGCGCTCTGCATAAGGGTCATGGAACCCTCTAGGTTATCCAGCATAGTGTCTGCCATGCCCTGTGCCGCTCCGTCAGCATTGTAAATTGCTTCACTCAGCTTGTTATAATCCTCTTCACTGGCGTTGATGATCGCCAACATGCCGGCCATGGCTTCTTTTCCGAAAATTGTACTAGCCGCCGCTGTCTGTTCAGTCTCAGAAAGTCCTCCCAGGCTGCCGCGCAAGTTATCCATGACACCTTTCAGTGTTTTCATGTTTCCAGAGCTGTCGGTCAAGCTGATTCCGTACTTCTCCATAGCTGTTGCCATGCTGTCAGTAGGTGCTGCCATGTTCGCCAGGGAAGTCTTTAAAGCTGTGCCGGCCATACTTCCTTTGATGGAACTATTTGCCATAAGTCCCAGTGCCAGGGAAGTGTCCTCGACGCTGTATTTCATGGCGCCTGCTACCGGTGCCACATATTTGAAAGATTCTCCCAGCATACCAACGTTTGTATTTGCGCTTGCACTGGCTTTTGCTAATACATCTGAAAAATGTCCAGAGTCTTTTGCTTTCAGGCCAAAAGCTGTCAACGCATCTGTTACAATATCCGAAGTGCTTGCCAAATCTTCCCCGGAAGCAGCTGCCAAACTCATGATTCCGGATATACCGTCAATCATCTGCTGCGGCTGCCATCCAGCCATTGCCATGTAGTTCATAGCCTCAGCAGATTCCGTGGCCGTGAACTTGGTTGTTGCGCCCATTTCCTGGGCTTTTGCTGTCAGTTCCTCAAACGCCTGCCCGGTTGCGCCGGAAATAGCCTGGACCTGGCTCATCATGCTTTCAAAAGACTTGTAGGTGTTTACCGTGTCGCCCAGGCCTACACTGATACCCAGTGCCGCGCCCGCCTGTGTCAGCGGGTTCTTTGCAGCGTTTATAATTGCACTTATTGGTGCCGTGGCTGCATCCACAACGCTTACCGTGGCCGTCCAGACGCTGCCGTCCCAGGCTGCTGCCTTATCCCGCACACTATCAATAACCGGGCTTGCGTTGTCGTCTGCTCCCAACTGCGCGGATCCGGAACTTCCGGAAAAATTCTCAACAGCGTCCTCTGCTGCTCTTACGATCGGGGTGGCGTTATCATCCGCCCCCAGCTCCGCTGTGGCGCTCATACCGTCCAGCATTTCCGTGGCGTCCTCCGCCGCTCGTATTGCCTGGGTGGCGTTGTCGTCTGCTGTTAGCTCTACGGTTGCCACATCCCCATCCAGGGACGCCAGCGCGTCGCCCGCGTCCCTTATCTCCATGGTGGCGCTATCATCCGCGCTTAACCCCACAACCGCCTCATTACCATTCAGGGCGGTCAGTGAGTCGCCCACGTCATCAATAATTCCGGTTGCGTTGTTGTCTGCTCCCACTTCAACATCCGAGGCGGTGCCGTCCAGGGTTGCTGCCTGGTCTGCTACGTCGCTCAGGGTTCCTGTGGCTGCATTGTTCACACCTACGTCAACGCTTGGACTTACGCCGTCCAGGGATTCCGCCTGGTCAGACACCCGACTCAGTCCTTGGCTTGCGTTGTCGTCCAGCTCAATATCAATATTGTGCGCTCTTTCCAACCGATCAAGGCGGCGCTGTGTACGGTCCCACGCACGTTCAAACGCCGTCAGGTTTTTGGTGGCCGACTGCACACCAGCACTGGTGCGGTCAACCGCTTCTATCGGAATTTCAATAGTTAATGTTTCGGCCACTTTTTACTCACCGCCCTCCTCAGTGCCGTCTCTTGCTTTCTGCTCAGCTATCAGCTGTATTTTCATACTTTCCAGCATGAGCACCTGCGCCCATTCTGGCTTGCTCAAAAACTCGTCGAATGGGATATGGTGCCGTTGGAAAATAATGTGCATAAGCGTTGTTTTGCCGCCGGCTTCGATTAGTTTTTTGCTACGTCCTCCATAGTCGGCTGATATCCGGAAATCTCGTCAAGTTTGGACAGGATCTCGTCTTTCTCTCCGGATTTCAGAACCACCTCAACCAGGTCAATACCGTTCAGCACGTTCAGGTTCTTCCATGCGTCGCGGTTATCCCAAATCTTGTCACGATCTTCCTCAACAGTTGCCTCATAGATCAGCTGTGCACGGTATCTGGCAGCGTCAACACTCTCTGCCACTCTTGTACCCAGCTGCTTGTTGCGCTTGTAGTTTGTGTTATCTTTCTTGCACTTCAAATATTCATCTTCACCCATAGGGCGGATACGGAAAGACAGCACAACAGCGCCGTTTCTCTTAATTTCAATCGGTACTGCTTCCTCTGCGTCTGTCTTGTATGCGGCGGCTGCCATAAGTCCGCCCAGGATGTCATTTTCGTACTTTCTCACTGTTGCTTTCTTCTCGTCCTCAGTCATTTCAACAGCTGCCTCATTTTCTAAATTCACATTTTTAGTTGCCATGTTCTCAAATCCTCCTGGTTTATTTTAAAAATGCCGCGAGGCTATTCCCCGCGGCTCTGTCTGTGTAGTTATATGGTTTTAGGCTCTCAGCTTTCCCTGCTGGTTTACTGCGCCGTTTACGAACAGGCTCCACTGTCTCTTGATCAGGTCGCCGATTGTTACGTTCTGCAGGTCAATATTTCCGGACGGTACACAATCGTTGTATACCAGTCTTTCCTCAGAACCGTTGCGGCCTCTGACTACGCCCTGGAAGTTCCAGGACGGCATTTCTCCGGACTTCATTCCGGCCAGCAGGTCGGTAATAAACTCGCCGTCCTCTACCACGGTTTCTGTAAATGTAAGTGTCTGGCCATAGCTGGTAAAAATCTCATGTTCCTGCGGGTCGCCCAGCGGCTGAAACTTGGTATTTGTTACATTTACCTGTGCCTGGAATGTCTCCATGGTGGCTAACAGTTTGCCTTTTGCATTGAAGAGTGCGCCATTCTTGCCGGTCAGAACTTTTTTGGCGTTTGCGACTCCCTGTGTGTTAATAATACTCATTGTCCTTTATCTCCTTTCTTTACTCAGAATCTTCCTCAGCTGCAAAACGGAAGCGGAATGTCAGGTAAATAGTTTCAATGCTGTCAAGATCGTCAACAGCAATAATGAACCATGCAGAATCTCCCTGTGCTGGATTTCCCTCGTCCTCAATTACGGTACCGGACAGAAGCTTCTTTTCTCCTACCATTGCGTCAACAACGCGCTGGGCTGCTGCGATAACAGCCGCGCGGCCGTCGGTGTCATTGTCTACCTGGCCGATCAGGACCTCTGTGGTCTGCTCAACACGGTCCATAAGCTCAAAACGTTCTTTCACGCGGCGGATTTTCTTCCAACCTGCATCCTGGTCTTTGCTCAGGGTTACAAGAGTGTTGATCGCCTTTTCAATCCATACCTGCTTGCTCTTGCTGGTGGACAGCACAAGACAACCGGATTTCAGGGCTTTCTTAATGGTTCCGCTGTTCAGGGTTTCTTTCAGGCCTGCTGCTCCGCTGATCACGGTATGAGTCAGGGAAGCGTTTGCAGCACCGGCGCAAATCAGACCACCGATTCTTGCCGCCAGCATATAACCCTCATACTCAACGCCGTCTGTGCCAATGTACGGATTCAGTACATAGTGGATTTTTTCATCATTGAATGCCGCTGCGTGCTGCATACGGGTTTCAATGGCCACGGAGCTAGGCTCTGCCACGGTCGCCATGGTATATGCCCCCTCCTGGAACACTCTGGCAACGTGAGTCGCAATCAGTGTGTGGACTGCTGCGTCGTTGGTGTCAACGATGATCATGTCTCTCACTTCTGCCTCACTTGCGTTTGCAGCTTCTCCGTATGCTGCAGCGGTTGCTGTCGGGTTTGTACCGGCAGTAAAGGTTTTCTGTGTAATATCTGCCAGAGTTCCGTTTCCTGGAGCTTTCTTCGTGGCTTTCACGTACTTGCTGTTTGCAAATGCGGCCACAATTCCGTCAACCTCTGTTTTTCCGGCTGCAAAGGTTACTTTTTCAAGGGCTTTTGTTCCCTCGTAGATGGTTGCCTCTTTTGCTGTTTCATCATCCAGGGAAGCCTTTACGGTAATGGTAAATGCTCTGTTTCCCGGATAGAGTGCTGTAAGCACAACAGCATCAACAGCAGTGCTGGCTGTGGTATCTTTCAGGGTAATTGTTGCCGGTGTTCCGCCCGTTCCAACACGTACCACAACGCACTCCTCCATGCCTCCGGCCATAAATGCTGTGATAGCATCGTGTCCGGAACCTGCGCCGATAACGCTGGAAATATCAGTGCTCTGGTCAATCGTAACCGGTGTGTTTAATGCTCCCCAGTTACCTGTTACAAGTGCACAACCGACGCCAGATCTAGCTCCGGCCGCTTCTACTCCGCCCGCGTTCTCATAGCGCTTGTATACGCCAGGGCGTTCTTTCTTTTCTCCTACAACAAAAAATCCGCTCATTAGTTTTCGACCTCCTTGTTGGCAAATTTCTTTACAAGCTCCTCAGCTTCCGCTTTGGTTGCTTCTTTCTTTCCTGCTACTGTAAAGGCAGCGCGCACGATGTCCGGGCTGTATTTGCCCTCAAACACTTTTGCAGCTGCTCTGGCGTATTCCTCGGCAGTGTAGACCGGTGCTGTGGGCTTCTCAGCCGCCTCATTTTCGGCTTTTACGGCCTCGCCCCTGGAATTGTCCGCCTGCACCTGTTCAGCCGTTTCTGTGGCTTCTGTGGGCTTCTTGGCTGTTGCCATTTCTTCGTCCTCCTTATTTGTTGAAATAGGTTTCTTTCAGCGGGTGGGAATACTCACTGAAATTCTCAGTTGCATACTGCCCTTTGATGGTTATCTGACCCCTGGTCAGGTAGTCGGCGGCATTATCAACCGCCAATTCATCAAAAAGCAGCGGTGCACCGTCCAGGAGGATAATTTCTCCCAGTCTGGCCAGAGTGTCGTATAGATACCGTGTCCAGCTGTTCCTTGCCTCCGGCGTTGGTGCGATCACATGTATGGCCATGCTGCACTCCATCCATGTGAGTGCGCATGTCTGGCGTTTCTTTTTCGTCCCGGAAATGCGCACATAAATAGCCGGGTGGAAGTCACTCGGCTCATAAAAACTTTCAATATGGTCTTTGTTGATCACAAGGGTGTCTGTTTCCCAGCATTTCAAAAATTCCTGCATTGCAAGTGCTGGATCCGGTGCCTGTGTGATTTGCTGTGGAAATGCAATCAGTAAAAATGTAAGCGAACACCCGTTTACTAGGGTGTTAGGGTTCTGGCTGTCGTTCATTTCAAACAGCTCCGTTCTGGCCCAGGTAATACAATAGGCTCCATCATCTGCCTGCATTACCACGTCACAAAGCGCTATACGCACCAGCGGCGCCAACTCCTCCGGTGGCTTGCCTGTGTCGTCGCTGTATACGTTCACGCTTACCATGCCGCTGCTGTGCCGTTCCGGGTCTGCTGTCATGTCTACCAGGTAATCAGCGCGGGGGTACTGGCTCACTCCCCACCCCTGGGCTTTGTCGTCCGGTGCTTTCTGTAAAAACACCGCCGGAACGCCCTCATACTTTGCCAGGCTCTCTGCCAGTTCTTTCTCCTGGACAAGCCTGGTATAGATCAGTTCTTCCAGAGTCATGCTGTCGCGCTGTCACTTTCATTCTCTGCGGGTACAATGTCCTGTACGGCCTGCATGTCCTCCGTCCAGGTTCCCTGCCATTCCCCGCCGGCCACTTCACTTGCCAGCATTACAAAGTGGTTTGAAACATTCCCTATGCCAGTGTGGTAAAGCACAACGAGCTCATTGCTGGTTATCCCAACAACAAGCCCGTTTTTGTACTCGTCCCATGTTTTATGCTTTGCCCTTATCAGATCGCCCTTGTGCACCTGCTCACTGTCAAAAACAGGTGCCGCTCTGTCTTTTATCAATGCCATGTTGGCACCTCCTTACACGTTGTACGGTGCTCCGAAAATGCTTTTGATTTCGGGTTCCGCTTTCTGTTTAATCTTTTCCACGTATGGCCTTGCCGCCATTTTGCTTGTGCCATGTTCCAGGTACCCTGCATAATGGGTATCTGTCTCAATGGCCACTTTCACGGATAAAGCCCCGCCGGAAGATCCTGCCACCGGTCTGAAGCTGCTCCGCAACTTTCCACTGCGTACTGCTGGCGGTTCGCCTGGTGCAGACGCCGTGTAACTGCTCTTTTTAAATGATTTCTTGTAGCTCCTGCCGCCTCGCTGCCCTCTCAGCACTTGCAGCTCCGCATTTTTCAGCGCCCTGCTGCCTCTTGTGGCTCTGGATTTCATTTCCTGGCCGATAGCGGTCACTTTTTTTGCTACTTCAACGCTTATATCAGGCACGCTCATACGTCTGCCCTCTCTTCCACGTAATAGATGGTATACAGCCCCAGCTGCCCCGGTTCGTCAACGCCCTGCACATAAAACTTGCGGTTTCCGCATGTCAGCTGATCCGTTTCCGCTGCTTTCGGGTGGCCCCGGTCCACAATCGTGTGTGTGATCGGGTGCTGTATCTGTTCCCATCTGGCTTTTTCCTGCGGTGTTGCCTGGGCCAGTACGGCATGTATCACGGCACTGCCGTTGCTTTCGTATTTTTTTACAGGGCGGCCTTTCCCATCTATGCCGCTGGTGCATTTTGCGACAAGAAAATCCTTGTACAAATTACCTGGTCTTAAATAAAAGATCGCGCTCGCCCCCTCCTGTTTTTGCATACGCATTGTCGTGCATACCACCATAAAAATAATGGCCTCCGTCTGTTCCCGATTCCGGAGAAGCCTTTCCGGCCGTTGGTACCGTGTCAGCTCCGCACTCTTTTTTCAGCTGTTCGTACTGCTTCCGCCAAAATTCTGCGCGGCTCTGCATTTCCAACTTTAACGGTCCGACCGTCGTGTTCACTTCCATGCCAAAACGGCGCATTATGCTTTCCAGCACGGCCAGCTTGGCACGTTTCCACGTCTTTCTTGCCGCAATGATGGCCTCGTATTCTTCGTTGCACAAAGCGCTGGTTTCCTGTTCGCCCTCGACCATGGTGTCGCCTATCTCGAAGCGCATACGGTCAACGCCAGGCTCTCCTATCTTCTCCGGATTATAGGTATACGTCTTTTTCTTCATGCGGCTTTACCTTACCTTTCTGCAGGTGCCAGGGCCTCTGCCTGGCTCTTGGCAGCTTTCTTTACAGTGTTGCGGGAATCAGCAGCGTGTAAAACAATCAAAACGTTTTCGCTTGTCACGTCCTTGACTGCTTTTGCTGCCTCTTCCGCGTTCATCTGCATAATAGAAAAAATGTGCTGCACGTCTCCCTCTGTCAGCGGCACACCCATAACCTGGGCGGTGTCCCCGTCAGATTCCTGCACTACCGGGATGGAAAATGTAACCTCTTCCCCCGTTTCCACCTGCACCAGCTCAGCAACAGGAAGCTCAGCGTCTCCTGTTACCTCAGCAATGCAGCCAGTGCGTACCAGCGCACGCTCTCTGGACGGGAGGATGTGTCCATCCTGGATCAGTTCTCCCGGCTTGTAATTGTTGCCGAGTAGTGTGATCGGCTTTACGCATACATAGCTCATAACATCCTCCTTTCAGGCATTACACACAATCAGTAAAGTATGTTGCCAGATCGTCGGCCGTCTTTCTCATGTCGGTGCTCATAAGCCCCTCAATGAACTCGCTGTGTGTTCCGTTCTCTCCCTCGTACTGATCCATAGCAGTATAGGAACCATTTCCCAGCATATCCCATGTGAAGATATAGCCGGCGGATGGCTCGTCTACCTGTGGAGTGTTAGTTGCATAGCACATCAGGGCTGCGTTGCTGTCACAAATAAACTGCATGTCAGCCTCTTCTCCTGGTTTTGCCACATTGTATGTGGATTCCAGTACCTTAACCTGCTCAAATCCCAGTACCTGGCCCAGAACCTGCTGTGTTACGATAGCCGGGTTTGCAGTGGATCCGGTGTACTTCACACGCTCAACAATGTCCGGGTGCTCTTTCAGTGCCAGGTATGCGTCATAGCCCAGGGCTAAACGGTTAGGCTGGCGGCGGCCTCTGCGCTTAATATCGCGGCGGCGCTCGTCAAAGAAGTGTACCGGATCAAAGTTGGCATCATTAAATTTCAGGAACTTCTTACCAGTCGGGTTGCTGTCTGTTCCCTGCCATTCGTCTCCCCATACTCCACTGTGGAAAAATCCCTTTGCGAAAAGGATATCAAGGTGCAGGCTCATCTGCTCGTTAGCAAAACGAACCTTGGCGCGGCGTGGATCCTGTACGCCCGGCGCATGGCTGCGCTGGTAGTTCAGTGCTGCGATCTGATCAATGCCGACAATAACCTGGTCAACCTTGCAGCCATACTGGTTTTCTCCTGTTCCCATGATGGCCGGATTAACTTTTCCGAATGCCGGTTTGCGGGCTACGTTGTCCCGCGCAAGATCTCCCTTGTCGAATGTGTAGTAAAATCCGGAGCTAGTAGCTACCGGGCAAATCGGGAAAATGGACGGTGCCACCCAGTCGCCAGGCTGTGCGAAATATGCCTGGGACATATTAGTCAGGTACTGGTTTGGCTTCCATCCTTTTGCAATTTCTGCCGCAATCCCTGCGTTAGTGCTCATTACATTTCTGCTCATAGTCTTTTATTCCTCCTGTTTATTATTCTGCCGGCTTGTAGCCTGCTTTTACGATCTGTACAGCAATACGCTGGCCTGCTTTGGTTGCTTCTTCCAGTGCAATACCAACAATAAAGGACTTTGCTGTTGCCTTTACTGCCTTGCCGCCTGCTCCGACTGCCAGCTCGTCGCCGTATGCTACAGCCGCGCCAGCTGTCCATGCGCCAATGTCCTTGATCTGCACGTCCAGGTCGTCGCCCACTGCTACCTTGTCGTCGCATCCAGGCAACACAATACCGATTGCGTTCTTGCCTGCAGTTGCTACTTTTCCATCAGCGCCAACTGCTAAAAAAGCCGGTGCCGGAATCTCTTCCCCTGCTTTTACCACAATTACCGCGCTGTCATTGATAGTTGTTCCGTAATAGCTCATGTTCTCTGCCTCCTTATCGTCTTGTTGCCTCATACTCATGTACAAGGTCAGGGTTCTGTACACATGCAGCGTCAATGGATTCTGCATAGCTCAGGGCGGCGTTGCTCTTGCGGATTTCTTCCGCTTTCTTTTCGATCTGGCTCCATGCGTCAGTGCCTCCTGTGGCTCCTACGCCTCTTTTGCCAACTTCTCCGAAAAGTCCAGATTTTTCTACCGCTGCCACTGCTCCGTCAAGTACGCCGATCATGTCGTCGTATGCAGTGCCGCCTGCTGCCTGCAGCGCCTTTAATGTCGGGACCAGTTCTTCCGGTTTCTTGCCGATGATCTCGTACTTCTTCGCAACGTTGTAAAGTTTTTCCTCCTGTGCTGCGTCTGCCTGCTTTCTCAGTGCGATCAGTTCAGCTGCCACTAACGGGTGCAGGCCCTTGTAAATATCTTCGCCAGCTGCCTGCTGTCCTGTTGCTCCCTGTGCTCCCTCAGCGGCCGCTCCTGGGTTTTCTACTACTCCGGTGCCCGCTGCCTTGCCTACGCCCTCCGGCGCTGCTCCTGCGCCCGCTCTGGCGCCCTCAGCTTCATCCTCAACACCATAGCGCTTTTTAAGTTCTTCAAACGCCATGCGGTCTGTTGCTGTCATGTTTGCCTCGTTGAATTTCATGTCAGTTTCTCCTCCTATAGATTTCTTTGTTTTGGTTTTTCCGTTATCTTCCGGCGGTATCTCCCCGCCCTCCTGCTCAGGATCCTCTGTTTCTGACGGCTGCGGTTTGCCTGTCGCCTTTTCAATCATCCCTCCCAGGCGGTCAACGGTTTCCTGCATGTGCTCCACGCTAACGGCACCGGCTGTTTTTACAATCTGTGCCGTTTTACCTGCGCCCCAGGAAGTAACCAGGCCCTTGATGGCCACGTCAAACTCGTCAATGCTCTGGTTCATCAGTGCGGCCTTGTCCGTTACTTCTTCGTCCCGGATAATGCTGCACAAGCTGTTTTCCAGTGCAAAACACACATCCCAAATTTCATCAGTAATGCGGCGGAGCTTGCGTTCTTCCATCTTGTCATTGAATGTATCTGCTTTTTCAATGTCGGCCACTGCGCTGTCAATGTCTGCCTGGTCCAGCTTCAACGCCTTACCAATGGCAGAAAAGAACTTGTGCAGGCCGCTTTTTGCTGGTGCCTGTTCCGGATTCTGGCCCGTCGGCTGTTCTTCCGGTTTCCCGCCGTTTCTCTTATACAGGGCAACGTGCGCGTGCTGGTTTGCGCCAGCATCCACCAGGCTAACCTCTGTTACTTCCAGGTCTTTCAGCTTTGTCTTTGCCACTTGACCGTGTCCTCCTCTCTAAATTTTTATAAACAAAAAACACCAGTTTCCCGGTGTTCCTGCTTATCACTCTGCTGCGGCTCCGTCGTCGTCCTCAACTTCTTCCCGGATCGCGGTTCCGCCAATGGAGAACATGCTGTATTCTCCACTTTTTACTTTCTCCCATACGTCATCATCAGTGACGCGGAAGCCAATCCACCAACCAACCGGCAAGGTGCCGGCGGCCAGTCCCATTGCTGCCTGCTTTTCCTCAGTCAGCACAACGCTTTCCACCATGACTGCGGTTCCTGTTCTTTCGTGCATTTCCCCGCCGTCTCGGTACAGCTCTGCGAATTTATAGGCTGCGGCTTCCAGGGTTTCCGGGTCGATCATGTCCTCCTGCAGGTCAACAACCTCATTGCCGCCCACATCTACGGACACATTGGCCCACCCAAATACAAGCCGCTTGTCCTCGTCTACTTTTTGAACCTTAAAGCGCCCCTTTTTCTCAACCGGCTGCGCCCGGCTCTTAATAATGTCACTGAAAGTCTGCATTTTCTCCTCCTTTTAGGCATGAAAAAAGCGCCTGGGTTCTTCCAGACGCTCTGCGTTAAATGGCATTTCTGCACATTATTGTTAATTTTCTGCACGTTTTCCGCGTTTTTGTCACGCTTTACGCTCAAAAATGTACGTTTTTGATTTTAAGTGTCCGTGCGGTGTCCTTTTCGCCTGTTCTCTTCCATCTCCCAGGCTCCAATTTCTGCCACGCGGCTGTTTGGCCAGTTCTTCCGGTACCAGAAATGCAGATCTGCTGTATTCTGGCAGCACTCAGCAATGTCCTTGCCCTGCGCGATCCACTTCCAGGTTTCTTTCCGGAATGTCTTAATATCCAGTGCAGAAAATTTATAGGTGCCGCCTCTGGCACCCATTACACTGTCATTACATTCAAACTCAAAATAGTCCCCGGTGTCCTTGATCACTTTTCCGGTCAAGGCCCATATACCAGAAGCAGGCACCACAAAATGCAGGCGCCCGTCCCGCGGATCCATAATAGGCTGCACGGCCACATTAAACATGCCAGGCATGTGCGGCTGTTCAAACCAGTACGTTTTTCTATCGTCCATTACAATCCACTCCCTACGGTTATAAATTTTTCGATATCAATACCGTTAATATCTATTATACCCTGTGCCCGGAGTTCACTCAACAGGTGCTGCCGTTCCTGGCGACTGTTGCACATAATTTCTGTAAAATACCGGCTGTCTATTCCATTTCGGAACATGATTTCGTTACTTCCCTGAAAGCCGCTTTCCATGTCCTTAACAAATTGCATGGGGCTTTTTCCGTATTGGCTTATGTCCGCAACCTCGCCAAATCTGTCCCATTCAAAAGCATAGTAATCTGTGCGTTCCAGGACTTCCGTGCTCATTTTTATCTGGTAATCTCCGTAAACACTAGCACCGGAAAATTTCTTTTTCATCCGCTGCGCCTGTCCTGTTGCCACTCTGGTAAATGCACTGTCAGCTCCTCCGGTTCTCATGTCGGAGTACATACTGGCACCGGCCGGGTTCTGTATACCCTGCTTGATTCTGCTCATGGTCGAAGAAATTCCACCGCTTTGCAAAATCTTTATAACGTCGCCCTCCCTGGTAACGCTATGGTAAACATACTTTGCACCAGCTTTTTCCAGATCCTTTGCAAGTCCGGGAACCACATAGGTTATATAGCCGTTGTATTCGTTCTGGAGTTTCATACTGGCCAGCTGCACCACATTGATATTTTCCTGGGCGATTATCTCGTCCAGTTTGTTTACCAACCTGCTGCCTGCCAGATCTTTCAGCTCGTCCACCCTGTTAGGTGCTTGTGACCACACAAGCCTTGCCTTTTTCAGAGTTTCCTCTGCGGCTGCTGTCGGCGTCCTGGCTACTTCGTCCAGGCCTACCTTTTTCAGCAGCTCTGTGGCTTTCTTGGCATCTGTTACGCCATCCCCGCTGCTCCGGACACGGATTCTGAAATAACCGTCCCAGGAATGCAGGCCTTGTTGCTTCCCGCTGTACAGCTCAAAAGATGCATACTTTGGATCGTAGGAATCCAGGCATGTAACAACCCCGTGTATGTTCGCCTGGGTTTCAACCAGTGTGTTGCTGGTCCATGCCCTTGCTGTCGGGGCCGTGGTTTCAAAGCTCATGTTGATACGCTGCGCTGGGACCGTCGGGTTTGCCCCGTCCATCCTCTGCAGCACATCATCCCAGGCGCTGGACCTCAGCTTGCCGGTAATCTCATAGTGCACGTCTCCGTCTATGATCATACGACGGGCACTCAGGTTCATGCCCTCAACCTTGTCCGCGTCGCTCCATACCGCCTGCCCCTGCTTTGGCCCTGGGTGTATCTTGTCAAAATCTGTAAATACATCCTCGGCCGTTTTGGTTCCTGGAGGCAAGTGCCCTGTATTGGTTGCTGCCGGTGCTTTCGGTGTCACCTTGGCATTTCTGGCCGCCTGGTTGGCCGCCAGTCTGTCCCGTACATCCTTGCTGCACTGCTTGGCCTTTACCGGGTCGGACAAGCTGTCAATGAGCTGCTGTTTGTTCATGTTGTTGCAATAGGCAATGTTTTGTGCCTTGGCCATCTGCAGCAGATCTGCTTTTCCCATCTTTTTCAGTGCTGCCGCGTCATGCGTGACCGCCTGGATGGTCTTGGCCGTGTTCTGTGCTTCGTCCGCCCACACAAAAGCTGCCTGTTTTTTACCGGTTCGCTGGGTCAACAGGTCCGTGTAAAATGTCCGGTATGTTTCCCGGAGGTTCTGCTTTCGCTCCACAATGGCATCCAGCAGCTGCTCTGCGTCCTTTCCCTTACCTTTCAGGCTTTCGGCATAGTCCCGGAATATCTCTCTATATTCCTTGTCAGGTATTACCTCGACCCGTTTTATATATGCCAGGGTGTCCTGCGGGTTTAGGTCCAGCTCATTGTTGGCATACTTCCGGAAAACAGTGTTGTACAGCGGCTCTGTTTCGCCATACTTGCTGTTTGGATGGTATGCGTATGTCATTTTTTCGCTGGCTTTGTCGGTAATGTACCGGAAAGACTGTTCTTTGTCTACGCCGATCAGCCGTCCGTTGGTATCTGTTACAAAATTGCCACCGTGGCTGTCATAGTTCCCCAGCAGCCAGTCTGTAACATGTTCCCGCTGTATCTGCTGTACCTGGTCAGCTGTCAGGCCTTTGGTGCCGTACTGCTGCCACGCCTTAAAGTCGAACCCGTTCGGGTCCACGTCAATTTTCTGCTGGTATGCGCCAAACTGGCCGCCTATGTTTCCGGTGCCGACCTTGACGGCCGTGTCCGGATCCACAATGCCCTGCACCTTGTAACCAGCTTCCTGCACATAGGCCCGGAACTCTTCCGGTGTGCCGCTTTTGGACTGCGCTGGTTTGAAAAGCCATTCCGTTCCGCTGCCGTCCTCGCACAAGTGCATTTCTCCGGTACCTCCCAGGTGCGCCAGACCTTTGTCTTTCATTCCCTGCGGCATTTGCAAGCTGTCAGGGACGGACGGTGTTGCCGGATCCGGTATACTTGGCCCCGGTGTCTGGCTCTGTGCCGGCTGTATTACCGGCGGGGAAATCTCCCTATATTCAACCGCGCACCTACACTGCGGATGTGCCGGTGGTGTCAGCCTTTGCCCTCCAAAAAGTAATTTATTCAGCTTAAAATTAAAATTGCCGTCTATGCCTATCGTCTGCCCCTCTAGCCCGTTGCAGATATCACAAACGCCGTCGTCATAAGCTGTTGACCATACCTTTTCCACAACGCCCATAAGGCCCTGCGCCTGGGCCATCTTTACTGCTTCATACTCGCCGTGCTGATATGCAAACGCCATTTCTGTCTCCGCTATCATGTTAGCACGGTACCGGTGCTGTTGCGCTGCATACTTGGCCGCTGCTTCCTGGGCTTTCTTGGCCGCTGTGGCCTCTTTCATGCCTGGATTATTCTTTAACAAGGAATCTTTCACATGATCGTAATAGTTCGCGTTTGCAATAGCCTGGCGCTGTGTCAGGCCTATGCACGGGCGTATTGCCCTGGATAACTCCTCCGCACTCTCTCCCTTGCTGTATGCTCTGGCGATCAGGGCGCTCACTGCGTTCTTTTGCTCAGCGCTTATGTTCGTCACAAACTCCGCGCCGTGCTCTTGAACCCACTTCGTTACCCCTGGCCATGTGTGATCAAAGAAAAAACTGTCATGCTGTTCCTGCACGCCCAGGCTTGCCGTTTCCATAGCTTTAACCCATACCGGGGACAACTTGTCGCTTACCATCTTGCTATAATCCTGCTGCCACTGTTGGAAAGTGCTTTCGCTCATGTGGCCGTTCATTATAGCCTCGCGGATTTCCTTGTAGGTAATCGCATTTTGCTGGTTGGTCCATGTGCTATGCAATATATATGCCGGTTCAGCAGACGCCGCGTTCAGGAAGCTGTTCAGCTTGTTCAGCGCATTTTGTCCGCCTTGGCTTTTCTTCTTGCCAGCCACTTTGCGGATCCGTATCTTCTTAAATTGCATTATGGGTCCCTCCCCAGTCTCTTCCTTGCCTCCTCAACGGCCTGCATATCTTCCCCGGTCACTCCGTCAGGATCTTCCTCTCCTCCTGGGTCAACCGTGCTGCTACGCTGCTGTTGTGGCTTTGCCTGCTGCCTCTGCCGCGCATTTACTGGCTTTTCTCCTCCCTGTGCCGGTACCGCCGGGGTATCATCTTCCAGGCGCTCAGGCAGGTGTGCTGCTTCTCTTACATAGTCCTCTAGCTGGCTGTCTGGCGTTAATATGCCGACGCCGGTCATTTCCTTTATGTAGTTGGCCAGCTTCTCAATGTCCTCGTCCTCAATGTCTCCGTGCTCCATTCGCGGATAATCTGTAATGCCGTTGAAGTGGTCGCCGTTCAGGTTGATCAGACGGGGGATTGCCTGGTTATTAAAAACCTCACAAATAATATCAAGGTACGCGCCTATTGCCATGGAAAACAGTTCTGTCTTGTCGCTGCTTAGCGCAAAGCTGCCGACGCTCTGGTGTCCCAGGAAAATAAAATCTGCCAGCACGGTCATTGCCATGCGGGTGTCATATCTCTCAATGATCGCGTTGGTATCAAACTGGCGGCGGCCTCCGGTGCTCAGCAACTGGAAAGTCCAGCCAAACGGAAGTGCCAGCCCCTCTGTGCTGTCGCGGCGCACATTCTTTACAATAGCCTCCATGCCTGCGCGGATAGCTACCATGTCCGGATCATCTGTTTCCCATATGTTCATGCCCTCCGGTGCCGTCAACACCGGGAAGCCTGCCAGATCTCTCTCTATGCCGATTCCCTCAATCTCCTGTATACGGCGCTTGAAGTACCAGGACCGGTATGCGTTCCTCAGTACGCTGCGCCCCTCCGGGTTGTTCTTCCGGCTCTTTGTCCGGAACAACAGGGCTTTTTCTATCGGTATCGTGTACAGACCGAAGTTTGGCGGCGGCATCTGTGTCATGCCGGTCAGGTTGTCGTTGTCGTCATACTCCCACTGATAAAGGGTTTCTTGTGCTCTAATAGGCAGCTTAGCCCATCCGATCAGCCCGTCGTCATACTTGCTGTTTAGGCGGCTGTCCCGGTTTTTACCGCAACGCCGCTTGTACACGATTTCGTGGTAGCTCCACCCGTATGTTAAAAAGGACAAGATCTCCGAAATGGTATCTGTCCAGGTGTCCTGCATGTCGTCCATGCAGCTCTCAATAAACTCTGCTGCCTCTTCGTCTGCGCCCTCTGGTCCTCCTGGCTGTATGGTCCAACTTGTCTGCCGGATCAGCATTTCAATGGCAAACAGTATGGCGCCGATCACGTCGTCATTGTCTGCCATTTCTCTGTATGTCTCCACGCCTTTACGACCCTGGAGCTCTTTCAAAAATTCCTCGTAAAAAAAGCCGCCATAGCGCTTTTGCCCTATGCGGCCGATTTCTCCTGCTGTGGTTGCCACTATGACAGCCCTCCTTTCCGTCCACAAATCTTATACAGCAGCTTCTGTGCTGTCTGTTGTACCTTAACCTGCACGGAGGCGTTTCTGTCCATGTTCTTGCCGTCTCCCTTGCCGGTCTTATTGTTCCGGTTGATCCGGTTCATCAGCGACAGGCTCATTATTCCCCACCTGCCTCTGCTACCTGGCCATATCCATAGTACATAATGCCTGTACCGCTCAAAATCGTCACGCTGGCCGCTTTCAGGTACAAGCAGTTGCCTGCTGTCAGAACCAGGCCGTCAACTGCTGCTGGTGCGTCCCAGGCAGCTCCCACTGTTCTGATTGTTGTATCAGTCAGCGCCTGCACCGCAACAATGTGGCGGTTCTCTGCCTCTGGTTCGTACTTAGTGGCCGCTCCGGTTGCGTTGTAAAGCATACAGCCAAAACCGCCCATGCCAGCGATCATGCTTCCGTTTGCAGCGTTTCTGTTTCCCATTCCCATAGCCTTGCACCTCACTTTCCTCTCCAATAACTGCTCATGCCGCCTGCTACTGCCTCAGCCGGCGGTCCTGTCTGTGATGGCTTATCCATCAAATACAAAATTCCCTGCACCAGGGCGTCAACGGTATCTTTATACACGCCCTTTGGGAACATCAGTAAATCTTTCTGTAAATCAGTAACCCATGACGCCGTGTTTGGATCCGGAAAAAATACGTTCCCGGCCTCAAAATATGGTGTCACTGAAATAGCTCTCTCTTCCTTGCTGCCGCGTGGATTGAACGGTACCAGGCCAGAGACTTCTTTCCCCAGCACATCCATAACCGCCGGGCCGTTTGCCTTGTCCTCAACAACCTTTGCCCTGGCTTTTGGCCACTTGGCTGTCATATCCCGAACCGCTTTCACAGACTGGGTAAAACTCATTTTCTCGTTTACCAGGTCAAATACATAAACGTTGGGTCCGCTCCGTCCCATCACGTAACCGGCAACCTTGGCGCTGCCGTCGCTGTCTTTAAATGCCATGTCCCAGCTCTGTATGATCATATTGCAATGCGGGGCTTGATTGTAATAATGCTGTAGCCCTGCCTTTTTGAAAATATTACCGTCTGCCGGCGCCGGTCGCTGCTGCATCTGTCCGGAATACTGCAAAGATCCCATACTCTTTTTCAGTCCAGCCAGGGATTCCTTGTCGTATCGTTGGGGGTTCAGGATGTCCCCCTCTTCCCTTATGAGCTGCTTGCCGCTTTTCGGGAATGTTATTATTGTCTTTTTCTCTGCCTCAGCTGGTAAACACAAATGTTCATAGCCCAGGTTTTCTGCCAGCACATAACCGGTCAGGTCCATTTCATGTAATCGCTGCATAACGATAATGATCGCGCCGTTCTTTGGGTCGTTCAGTCGTGTCTGCAGTGTATTCTTAAAAAAATCTATAGTGTTTTGCCGCTCAGTCTCACTGTTGGCCTGCGCTGGGTTCTGCGGGTCATCAACTATAATTATGTCGCCGCCCTCGCCAGTCAGTGCACCACCGACAGAGGTCGAAAACATCATACCTTGGTGGGTGTTCTTAAATTCGTTCTGCCGGTTTACGTCGTCTTTCAATTTTACAATGTCGCCCCAGTTCTCAGTGTACCAGGGAGACTGTATAATATCACGGCTCAGTACGTTGTGCTTACGGCTCAAGGAATCACTGTACGAAACCTTAATAAATCTTTTCTCAGGTGCCTGGGTCCAGGCCCAGCAGGGGAAGCACACCGTTACATTTATGCTTTTCATGTGTCGGGGCGGGATATTTATCACAAGCCGCTTTATTTCCCCGTCCCTAACAGCGTGCAGGTACTCACATATCAGATCAATGTGCCAGTTCGGTATATACGTGGTACCCGGCTCAATAATCGGCCAGGACTGCTGTATAAACTCCGATAGGGACCGCTCTGCCCGTTCCCTGCGAATCCCTTTTAACAGGGTTCCTGGGTCAAACTGACTGCTATTTATGTAGCTTTCCCAGTATTTGCTCAAGGTTTTCCAGCTCCTCGTCTGATAGGTCGGACATGTCCGGAATGCTGCCGCTCAGTTCCAGGCCGCCGCTGTGCTCAACGGTTGCCTTTGCGCTCACGGCTATGCTCTCCGCACTGTCGCCGCGGCTCATTCTTTCTATCTTCACGCCGACGTCTGCCAGTCGGGCAATGTCCTGTGCAGACAATTCATTATCCCGGAGGGCTATCAGGCCACGGGTGGCTTTGTTCAAAAGCTGCACGCCCAGTTTTGCGTGCAGTTCGTGCATTTTCTTGATTTCCTGCTCATTCTTGAAGCGTTCCAGCTCGGTCATGTAAACATCATAGGCCGCTGCGCGTTCTACCCAGTTCCACTGCGTACTCAGCTTTTCAATGCTGCTTTTGCTTTTCATTCCCATAGCATCTGCCAGGCGTCGGATGCTTCTTTTCTCCGGTTCCCGTCCCTGGGTTCCGTATGGCATATCTCTGTACTGACAAAACTTTTGGTAATGCTGCGATTTCTCGCCCTCCTGCTGCTCCCATAGTTCAGGCGCGTCTCTCTTTGCTGCCATGCGCTGCTCCCTCCTTTCTCCGAAACATAAAAAGAACGGCCATAGTGGCCGCCCTCTCAGGTGTTACTCTTTGCCAGGGACATTGATGTCCTCAGCAGCTTCCGGCGTTTCTTCCGGATCCGGCATATTTGCCTTTATATTTTCCTCATTCAGCTGCACGTATGCGTATTCTTTGCCGTCCCTGGTGCATGTCACACCAGCATTGCCGGTATAGCTTACATACCGCCGAATAATTCCATCACAATAGGTTGGGCTTAACTCTACCAGCCTGGCCTGTCTCTCGGTCATTTCCGCGCCGATCAATGTGAAGCCAGAACCGCCAAACAGGTCCAGGATAATGTCTCCCGGATCCGAGCTGTTCAGTATCGCCCTTGTGGCCAGCTCCACGGGCTTCTGTGTCGGGTGGAACGTCGCCGTATCTCTTGCCACTTCCCAAACGGCTCCCTGCTTATCTTCCGGGTATAAGAAAACGCTTTTATCTTCCTGCAGTCTCAGGTACCGGATTTTCTTTCCCTTTGGTACCTTGTCAGAAATAAAAGCCTTGCCTCCTGCTCCGTCAGTCACAACAATGCCACCGCTCAGGGTGGTTGCCATGCCTGCATCATCCCGGAGGGTTATCTTCCAGCAGGTGTTGTTGCTACGATCCCCGCACCACTTGGCCGTATGTCCTGCTTTCTCTGCATAAAACATAGGCTCGAAGTCTCTCAGGTAATCGGTACCGCTCAGGTTGTGGTTATTCTTCAACCATATCAAGTATTGCTTTTCCAGCAGGCCTGCGGCTGTCATGGCGTCCTCAAAGTCCCTGCGGGTATCGGTCGCATGGTAAATGTAAAATGCAGCATCTGGCTTGCTGTACTTCACGGCGTTCTTAAATGCCGGAATCAGTAATTTACCGAGGAGGTCGTCGTCGGTCAGCTCGTCGTTGGCGATCATGCCGTTGTTTTCGATCTGCTGTTTCTGTCTCTTCCCGTTTCCTCCGCCACCATCCAGGCTTATTCCATACGGTGGATCAGTGTTCACGCACTGCGCCAGTTCATCCCCCAGCAGCTTCTGCAGGGTTTCTGGCTTGGTGCTGTCTCCACAAATCAGGCGGTGCTGCCCCAGGTGCCAAATATCTCCGACATGGGTCATGGGAATGTTTTTCGGTGGCGGTACGGTGTCCTCTCCGTTGTTCTCCGTATCGTCCACACCTCCCAGGGCGTTGAGTAGATCTTCCAGGTCCTCCTCTGTGTATCCACTCATTTCCAGCGGTATCTCTCCGGTGTCCATCTGCTGCAGCATGTCTGCCAGTGCCGAGGTGTTCATTTCACTCAGCTCCGCCAGGCGGTTGTCTGCCATCAGATCAGCATACTCCTCTGCCTCCGAGGCATATTCCTGGTATTCAACAGGCACAACACTGGCCTGCATGGACTGTGCAGCTTCCAGGCGTCCGTGACCGGTCACAACAAAGCCGCTGCGTTTGCTCACTGTAATAGGTTTCCTCCATCCCTGCCCCTTGATAATGGCAGCCAGCAGTGCGACCTGCTTAGGTGGATGGGTGTTTGGGTTTCCAGGGTTCGGAACCACTTTGCCAATAGGTACCAGCTCGTCAAAAGCACAAAAGACCTTTACACCCTCCGGCGTAACGGCCCTTGCTTCCGCTTCGGTCTGGTAGTTGGCCACGTTGTTGAAATAGTTCTCAACCTCGTCTTTTTTCTTCTTTCTTGCCATTTCTCCAATTCCTCCACTCTATCATTTTAACATCTATGTAGTGCATTGAAAATGTCTACTTTTTGCACCGTGCAGGCACTATGCAAGTCTTATGCCATCAATGCCGAAAATCAGTGCAGACAGCGGCTTTACAGCCTTTCCCAGGTCACTGTAATAGGTGCGCTTTTCTACACAATTTTCGCGTGCAATTTCTTCTGCACTCTTCTTTTCCGGCGCGATATATGCAGCGTGCAAAATCCGGTACCGGCGCATTTCCTCTGCCTTGCCGCTCTGCTCGCATGATATCCGGTACAAGTTCAGCATTTCGTCAATATGTGTCAGTATGATCAACGTGCGCTGCTGGCTCTGCTTAATGCTGCCAATATAATAATTGTCCTCGTACTCGAAGCTGTCCAGGCCGTCCAGAATGTCCAGAGCGCTCTCTTTTGCCTTGCGGCCATTAAATACTGCACCGCTCACATGCTCTTTCAGATTCCGGTAATTTGCCAGCAACAGGCGTGTGTTGTGCAGTCTCCGGCTATATCTTCCCTTTGTCTGCTCCTTTTTGCCCTCTTCCAGACGTCTCTCCGCCGCTGCCGTGCCTGCTTCTACACCTATGCGGATAGCTTCATCAATAGCCCGCTGGCTCAGCACCTCGTACACCCCTGCCAGTGCGCCAGGCTCTCTGCTGGTTCCTTTTACCTCTTCTTTCTCTTCCACGCTCTGCTCCATTACTCTCTCCATTCTGGACCAGCCTCCTCTCCTAACCATTCATCAATACGTTTTTCCTGTGCCTCCCTTAATAAAGGACTTAAATACATTGTCGTTTTCCAACACATCCGCTTCAGCGCTTTCCTCAGCTGCTCGCTGTCCGCCAGTTTCAACATATCCTCATTTGTCTTAACCTTTTTCAGTTTTTCCTCATACATGGTATTCGCTGCGCACAACGCCCATGTGATCAGGCTCCCGGCTCCCAGCAATGCGCCGGCCACAAATGCTGCTATAATTTCCATGTCGGCCTCCTCTCCGATATGTTCCCGACATAAATGTCGGAATCAATCTATGTCCCAGTTTCTGTTGTCCCATATCTTTATGCCGTGTACCATTCTCCGGACGGTATAGCATACGCCCCAGCATTTCAATTTCTTAAAATACGCCTTTTCTCTCCATGTCAGCGGCCAGATTCTGCCTTTCAGTAGTGTAACCTCAACGGTACCACGATTGTTATCAACCATAACCCGCACCCGTTTAAATCCCAGCGCCTCAAAGAAATCTGTCATATACATGGCTTCCATAGCGCAATCCATTTTTCCCATAATTCTCATGCTCTCCTGCCTGTCCGGGCGGTGTGTTTCCACGCTCGCCCATAATATTTATTGACTTATCCACACTATCCCAAATTCTTAGGGGGATAACTAAATGGGAAATCCTGCACCAGTTCCCCGGTAAAATAAGGGGCCAGGTTATTTTTCAAAAATACCTTGCTACCGTGTGCCTGGGAAAATTCAAGGATATGCTGCACCCATTCTGCCTGTGGTATCGTTTTATTTTTCTGCTGGCCAGTCTCAGCTCCGACAATGATCCAGGGCGGCGCATAAGTTCCTTTTGTTTCACTGCGTATAACCCACGATGCATCAAAAGTAAAATCCTCCTGTATAGGCTCAATGCTTAAAAACCAGTTATACGTGCCAGGCTCAAACCAGGCATACTGCTGATCTGGTCTTGTTACTGTCGTGCCATACCAGAAATTTCCCTGCTGCGGCAGCTTTCCTGCTTCTGCCAGCTGTATGTATCTCTGTGGGTTCTTTGTCAGAAACAAATACGTGTGCCACGGCGCGGCTTGCGCCGCCCCGAAAACTCTCCGGATCCATTCATCCGGTACCCACTCCCCGAATAGGTCGCCCATGCTTACCACAAATATAACCGCCGGTTTCTTTTTCTGTGCCGGCATAGGCAGGCAATACTCCCGAAACATAGGTTCGAACTTTACCGGGAACGGCGTCACTTTCCCGATCTCGTTTTTAAAAGGCTTTTCCAGCACCCAGCGGGTTCCTCTTTCGTCCCACTCTTTTCTCAGCTGCTCAGATGTTTTGTTGATCAGCACATTACCAGAAAATCTGTTCGCCTGCTTAGCTGCGTAACAATACAGGCAGCCATGCTGACATCCTGTCACGGGATTCCATGTGAAATCACACCATTCAATCAGGCTTTTGTTCATCACGCGTGTTTCCCTCCTCTCTATCTGCAAACATAAATGTTATTTCCGCTCTTTTGCTTTCATAAAGTGGGCGGATTGTAATGTTGTACGCGCACCGCGAATTGTCTCTTGTAAACTCAAATGTTTCCGCCAGCGTATTCCCGAAATAAATGCCATACTCCGTGCACTCGTCCAATTTTAAAATAAAAGGCAGATACTGGACCACTTCTTCTGCATGTTTAAATACGTTTTTATTTATGCGAATGTTTCCACGGTAATCTTTATAGATGTACCGGTACAGCTGCGGGAATCCATTTTGCAAACCCTCTTGCACAAAATTCTCAAAGTTTTCCATTGTATTGCAAATTGTTCCCCTTGTTATATATTCAATAGTCTTTTTCAGGTCAATCCAGCCGCTTTCACAAATTTTCATTGTCTTGCCCTCCTCACTTGCATTTTATCTTTTCCAGGATCCGCTGTCTCAGTGATTCATTGCTTTCAAACAGTCGTGGCTTTACCCCAAAAATGTACGCATGTTTTTTTAAGATTCTTCTCTGCTGGCGCCAGGCTGTCCACTTGCTGGGTTTCTTAAAGATTATTATCTCTTTTTCATCCATTGTCTTGCCCTCCGTATCCCACGTTTCCTGCTATCTTGTCCACATCGTCGCGGGCTTTCTTGCTGTTCTGGTAGTCCTCGAATCTTTCCAGGTCCATTTCCTGCCGTTCCGGATTGTATGTAATGTGCAAAAATGTATCGCACCCCAGGCACCTGCCTACGCCGGTATTGATTCCCATCTCCATTGCCAGGCTTTTGCAGATCCAGTTTTCTTTCCCACACACCGGGCAAATTCCTTTATACCTCTGTCTTGTGTCCTTTGGTTCATGGCTTTCTGTGTCCTGTGCCATGCGATCAATAATTTCTCCCATGCTCAACTGCTGCTCCTTTCCGGCTCTCTCCATGCTCCTGAAGCTTCTCCGCACCACACACGGCGCCCCTCTGCTGTTTCCATGGTTATAAGCCCATCGCGGAAGCGGTACCCGTTTACAACCTTGCCGCGGGTCCATTTCCCATCTATAAACATTTCAATTTCTGCGCCCTCAGTATAATAAAACGGCTCTTTCATCCGACTCCTTTCCCAGGCAGCTTGCGCTGCCTGTGTCTTATTGTGTGATATATTTTGGATTTTAGAATAGCACCCTATCTGTATTCTTTGCCGGTTCCTTTGTCTCTCAGTGTGATCCGGCCTACAACCTCAAAACCGGCAAGCTCAGCTGTCTGCTTCATTACCGGTATAAGATCGTTTATTTTTGCCATGCGTTCAGCTTCTCGCTGTTTTTCTTCCCTGCGCATGTTCCCCCAGGCTCCTCCGAATGTTGGATCCGGATAACCCTCTGCGTTTCTGCTCACTTTTTCGCCCATTTTTATACCCTCTCTACGGTCTGCGTAATACTAATGTCATTTCACTATTTTGATACGTCGCTTCACTTGCAGGTGTATGTATCTCTCGTAACTTAATGTGGATTATTTTCGTATCGCGTTTCATTTCCCAAAAAGGTTTTATTACTCCCTTTTGTTTCGTAAATGGTGTTCCCAAATATTCTTCAAAAGCATCCTCCACAATAAAAAGTCTTAGCCCTACGGATATTGCCGGCCTTGTTTTTTCCGTTCTGAACAACTCACAAATAGTCTCTTCCGGCATATTCATAAGCACCGGCAACGATATTATAACGTCTTTTGATTCTTGACTTTCTTCCATTACTCTTTTACCTCCACCAGGTTTATCTTTGTTTCTTCCACCAGTTTGTCCCGGAGACTCTTAATCGTGTGCTTTCCGTCCTCAAATTCTTTCAGCAGGTCCATGCAGCCATCATAATAATTTTCCAGCCGCTGCTTTCCCCAGCCTTTCTGCTCATGCAGGTATGTCATACCGAACAGGAGAAGCATGTCCAGAGCAGTCTCCGCTCGCTGCTTTTCCTTGCCTTTCTCAATCTCCTGCGCTCTCCGGACGGCTTCGTTGGCCGTTTTCTGTTTCAATTCATAAATACGATCCGGCGTCATGCGGATACTTTCTTTTCTCTCTTGCCGCTCCTTGGCTCTGCGTTCTTTTCTTCCCATAGCCGCCTCCTACTCTACCAGGTGGCTTACATCCTCAATATTCAGGATGTTTGCGTCGTGCAATACCAGGCTACTGCCAATTCTCTCCGGAGTGCCGTAATACTCAACAATTTCTTTGCGGCTCCGATCATAGACCAGCACGTTTTTTGGTAATCTGCTCAGCTCCTCTACCTGCTTTTGCAGGCTCAGGCACATCAGGCCTGCACTGATCAGTGCAACGCTGATCACAATCGTCCAGACTGCTTTTAATATTCCCGCTGCCTTTTTTCTCATGCTCGCTGCTCCTTTCTGTTAGAGCCAGGCTTCCACAATTTGCAGGCTGTCCTGTTCTATCCGATTTACGATCCGCATCCGCTCCGGCTTTGCCTCTCTTATGTCCTCTAATGTGTCCGCCAGGGCTATCAGGTGCGTACTTTTCCGGCCATCAAACAGGCGTGCCACAAAAAGACCCGGATAGTCTTTCGGATCCTCATACACGACTATCATAGGCGCCCCCTGTGGCATCACTGCCCGGATTAATCTCATGTTAAATTGTGTTATTACCTGGTCCTCTGTTCTCATTTTTCGTTTCTCCTCCTGCTATTTTGTCAATTATTTGCAGGTACTGGAGGCCATAAAAACCGCCTGTATCAACTTCCCAGTCTGGAAGCAAATCTTCTGCCTTTGCGCTGGCTGTTCCCGGTGTCTCCCAGGTCCACCCATACTGCTGCACAATGGCAATTTCTTTTTGCTTTGTTTTCTTGTGTCTCTCCCAACAATCGCGAGCTGCTTTCCAGAAGCTCCACGGCACCATAAAAAACCGATTCATGCCAAAACTTACGGCCACAAAAGCAAGTTGCCTGCCATTTCCCTCCATCCATGCGTCTAAATACTCCGCCTGGTGGTCCTGGACGGCCGAGAAATCAATTCTAGTTCCCTGGGTGTGCTTTGCCTCGACCGCCACTGGAATGTCCCGGAAACGGCCCAAATAATCCACACAGCTCTTGCGATCTACCTTGCAGTTTGCAACTTGGCCATGTGCCCCGCGGAGCGGTATAAACTCCGTGGGGACCTTGTGCATGACTGCTATGCCTTTGGCCTGGTATTTCTCGTTTGCAAAATTGATAAAATCTTCAAATGGTTTGCCGCGGTTCGCCTTGCTGGCGTCCCTCCTGTATGTACCAGAATCCCATGCCATGGATCACGCCTCCTTTTCTGCGAAATCGTCCGGCATTGTGTCCAGGATTCTCTTTAATTTAAAAATTGTACCGTTGCCGATTCCATTGCCGGATCCGGTCTTTTTTTTCAGCTCCTGGAGGAATCGCTCAACCGCTGCTTTTCCTCCGGTGTTTTTGCCCTTAATGGCCTTTACTGCATTTTCTGCATTTTTTCTGGCCTCTGCTTCCGCTTTGTTGGCTTTTGCTTTGTACTTAGCGACCTCTGCCTCCAACTCTTCGATTTCTGCCTTATGTACGGCCTCCTGGTCTTTAGCTGGCCCCGCCTGTTCTTTCTGGCTATTCACATAATCAACCAGCTGCTGGTCTGTCATTTTACGGAGCTTAGTGGCTTCCCTGTGCGTTTCTCGCTCCTGCTGTGTCATTCTACAACTCTGTTTTTTCATGTTCTTTCTCCCTCTGGCTTTTTTCATAACATTTATCACACGCGAACCGGTTTCCTTTTCCGGATACACTGATCACAATCGGTATTCTGTTCATGGCCAAATGCCGTCCACAAATAAAACAGGTCTTAAATTCCTGTGTTGGGACTCCCAGGCGTTCCCGCTGCTGTATAAATTCGCCCACCGTGCAGTCAAATACGCCTGGGTAAAATTCTACGTTGTACGTTCTTTTGACCGTTACTGTCTTTGTATACTCCATAGCTTAGTCCTCCCTCTTTCCTTTCGGGTGCTTCCGGCCAGTCTGCCCTTTTGGTCGCCTCTTGCATCTGCCTGGGTTCTTTGTTATCCGCTGCGGCTGCTGCGGCTCTGGTTTATGTTCTGGCTGTTTTTTCTTGCTTCCCGCATCCAGGAGCAGCAACGCCCCGCATATGATCAGGACAGCCAGGGCGACCAGCTCTAAAACAAAAATTATTGTTGTCAATGGTTCTTCCTCCTCAATGTCCGCTCCGCAACATGCAAAATAACAATTCTGTCATGGAGCGTTTTCTCGGTCCATAGCGGCACGGTAATATGACCGCCAGTTTCCACTGTCTTACCTCTGCGTCTAACGGTGTGGGCTTCTCAAATTCGTCTGTCGCCTCCGCCCAGTCCGGTATTGCAACCATTACGCCGAAGTAGTTGGAGGATTCTGGAAACTGTTCACGCATGTGTTTGGAAAATTTCCCGCTGCGTAAATCCGGTAAAATATCCTTGTAGCACTCCATTGTGGTTACAATATAGTTTTTCTCTCCCAGGAAGTTCAGGCCGTTCCCACTGTAAACATCTTCTTTGCAGCTCTTTATCTCGTAACAGGTAAATATGCCCTTTTCTATCCCGGATATGGAGCACTGATCAGCTGGGGAAAATTGCATGTAATCAACTCTTTTTGCTTCTCGTCCCCACGGGTCAATGCTTACCTCACTGGCCCAGTGCTTTCCAGCTCCTCCAAAACGTGTGTTTATAAGTAACTGGCCGAGGAACTTTGTTGTTTCCTTTCTATCCATCTTCACACCACCCTCATAAATCTCTCGCGGATCCAGTCAGCCCAGGCACTGTTGCGGATCGCGGTTCCTGCCACGCGGTTCCTGCTACAGGTTTCAACGGCCATGCCGCCGTATGTCACAAAGCCGGGGAGGTTTGGACCTACTGGTATGCAACACCTTTTCCCTGTCAGTGCTTTCTCATGCAGCTGTCTGGCTTGCTCCTCCATCTTCTTGTTGTATTCTGGATCCAGTCCAAAAATCTGTTGTATCTTGTTCAAAACAATCTCCTTTTCTTTTTCTTGCCGCCGTTCCTGGCCATGATCCCACCGTGCATTTTCAGCCAGTTGTTTGTAACTCTCATGCCGTACATAAGGCTTAACACATCCAGACGGTCGATATGCAGCTTGCTCTCAAAGGTACCGGTTGCGTTCCTGACAACTGTCGCCACCGATTTTGCTGGGGCTTCCGCCGTTACCTGTACGCCCCACTCAACAACGCCGCTGTCAATGTCGGCAAGTTTGCGACCATCCTTGGTATATAAGGCTCCGATTTTAAAGTTCATGCTCGCTTTTCTCACGCTTCCGCCTCCCGTCTCACGCCTCGGATTCCCAGGCTTCCGTTGTACCCTGCTGCTTTCAGGTCTTTTTTCATTGCCTTGTATTCTCTATCCAGTGCCGCGCCGGTTGCTCTGCTTCTCAGCATCACGACGCCATCTTCCAGTGTCGCATCTTTTCCCTGTTCGATCAGGTGTTTCACTGCCTCATACTTGTCCATTTTCCTGCGCCTCCAATATCTTCCGGGATTCTGCCACTGCCTGGCGATCCACATCATTGTTGTGCTGATTCTTATCGTGCCCCTTTACCCATATAAACCGGATACTGGTAAATTTCTGCCGTTCCCTCATAAGTTTCCGCCAGAGGTCCCGGTTCTTTTTCATAGCAAAATGGCCGTTCATGGTTTCCACCACATAGTTGCTGTCTGAATACACTTCAACCGGTATCGTTTTATCAGTTATGCTTTTCATAGCTTCCAAAACCGCCTGCATTTCCATACGGTTGTTAGTTTCTCCTATCGCTCCGCCGGACTTCATGCGAGCCTGGCCTTTATACATCAGCTTACAGGCCCAGCCGCATCCGGAACCAGGGCGACCGTTGCTCAGGGCGGAACCATCGGTGTAAACGGTTATTTTATCCATTGTCCTGTCCCTCTCCAACTCCGTTTGCGTACTGTTCGAGCTTGTCTCTCATTCCCAGGCGCTGCACTGCGGCCACCAGGCCGTATGCCAGGCGTACCAGGTCAAACGGTTTCACGTTCAGCATTTCAACTGATAAATCGTCGCTGCCCTTTTCCAGGTCCACACAACACCCGCTTTGAATTTCCTTTGTGCTGCCGTCGCTGTATCTCACTGTAATGCCTGTAATATCACGGCTCTTTTCTTCTCCCATGGCTCTCATTCCTCCGTTTCTTTTAACTGTTTAATTTTCGCTTCCAGCGGTATTGCAGCATATTTATTTTTGGGGTATCTCTGATACTCAGCTCTAACCGCTTCGCGATTGTAAAGGTTGTTGTATTCCATTGCTAATCGAAGCGAAATGTCAGAACCTTTTCCCGTTAATGTAATTTTGGACTTGTCCATATATTCAAAAAATATTTTCCACATGCTGTTCAATCCTTTCTTTTGCAATCTGGTAATATTCCGGATCCAGCTCTATCCCTACAAATTCCCGTCCGGTATTCAAGCAGGCAACGCCGGTGCTCCCAGCTCCCATGCAGTTGTCCAGGACTGTCTCTCCTGGGTTCGTGTAGGTCTTGACCAGGTATTCCAGCAGGTCCACGGGCTTCTGCGTCGGGTGTAGACGCTTTGTCTTGTCCCCGGTACTGTATTGCAGCACATCCACCGGATACCGGTCTGTGGAGTCGTATGTATAGTTTCTTTCCTCCCGGCCATAACAGCTGCTGCCATCCGATTCCCTGGTTCCGTATGCCGTCGCTGTCTTTCTCTGGTGCCCGTGCGTCATTTGCGGGTTATAGGTCGGCGGCTTCCGGTAAAATATTTCTATGTTTTCATGTGCCCTCAGTGGCATTTTCTTGGCGTTCATAAATCCGCTGGGCTGTGTCTTTCTCCATATCCATTCATAGCGATACATGGCTTTGTTGCTGCCGATCAGCTCTGTGGTAAAAGGTTGTGCGCTAAAAAGTGCAATGGCGCCGTTTTCCTTTACCACTCGCCGGTACTGTTCCCACAACTCCTGCAAGTTGATCGGAGTGTCCCATCGGCAGCGTGTTGTGCCATATGGCAGGTCACTCAGCACCATGTCAATGCTGCTGTCCGGGATCCGGTTCATAAGCTCCAGGCAGTCGCCTTGTAATAGTGTTGCTTTGCTCATTAACAAGGCCCTCCCTCTGCTCCATGGAATGCTCCGGCCGGATACATCCACGGGCCATCAACAAAAATGTCTGCTGTTTCAAATTCTCCGCTTACCAGGCTATGCAGTGCCTTGGCGTCTCCGTGGTATACGCAAGACTCCGCGTCTCCCACAAAGCTATCCAGGTCCTTTTTATTGTCCAGGGTAAAGCCGAGGATTTCTTCATCTTTCTTTAAAAGCTCGTATTCCTCCGGCATTATTTCCCGGATTCCTGCAAACAATGGCGGCGTTGAGAATATGCACATTGCACAACTGCACCGGTTCCAACCGGCTCTATAACACGGGTGCGGGTTTACCTTGTGGCGTTTCAATACTTCCCACACGTCTTTTTCCGAGTAATCAATAACCGGGCGCCACTGGTGTACCAACCTGTGGGCTTTGGTTGTGGCATTGGTTCTGTGTATTTCCATTTCATTGTACTTGGAGCGCCCTGCTGATTCTCCGCGGCGTTCTCCGGAAACAACCAGTATTTTTACATTCTTGCTGGTCTTATCCAGGTTTGCTGTAACACTGTCCTGCACGGCGGCTTTCAAGTTTCCACTGCACCAGCGGCCTTGATGGGTTCCGCCCTTGGCCGGGAACTTCTGGCGTTTCCCGCCTATTTCTTCAAGCTCTCCCAACTGGCTCAGGTTGCTCATAACAGAATCTGCAACCATAATTTTCAGATATGCACTGCACCAGCGGCGGCTTAAATCTCCCGTTTTCGCTGGGAACTTCATTCTGTAACCGTATTCTTTGAGCTTCTCCTCCATTTCCTCGGTGGCGCTCTCTTTAAGTTCCCGGCACTGTATGTATTTCCTGGATAACTTGCACCGGCATATCTCCCCGGTGTCCGGGTCCATCCACTCGACCGGTTCGCTTGCGCCGATCCTGTAAAGCTCTCCAAAAAATCCATTTACCCGCCACGATAATCTCAGCGGTACCTGCTCAGCTTCTGCAAATGCTTTTACATAATTTTGTGTACAGCGCCAGTCCATTCTCCGGGACGGGTGCCCGCCGTCTATGTCGTGGTGCCATAGCTCAATTTTTTCTTTCGGCACGCCCAACTCAATGAGTTTGTAATAGCAGGCTATACTGTCTTTTCCTCCGGACAGTAACACCGCGATCATGTCGTACTCTTCCAGGGGGAGAAGTTCTTCCAGGTATATTTTTTTCATGTGTTCGGAGTCCTGTCGGCCTGGCACTCTCGGCTTTATCCGTATGCCCTGCCCGTATATCGGCGCATCTTCATGGCCGTATATAACAGGAGTGTCCTTTGTGCAATCCAGGTCTTTTATATATCCTGTGTTCTCCATCAACGTGCCCTCCAACTCTCCCACGTCATATCAATCCCGACGCATGTCTCTTTCAGGCGGTCCAGGGTTTTCTCTGCGTTCCTGCTGTCTCCGCTCTCCGGAGTCATACGCCGCACCAGCTCCGGGCCGCTGTAATTGGTTGTGATGATCGTCGGCATATATCCCTCATACCTGGCGTTTATAATGGCAAAAATCTTGCTCACGCCCCACTCGGTCGGCTGTTCGCTGCCTATATCGTCAATAATCAGGAGTGGTACTTCCTCGTACTGGCTCAGGATGTATGCTTCGTCTACGTCGCTGCCAGCTGCCTTGTAGGTTTCCCGGATCCTGTCCAACAGGTCGATCATGGTCATGCAGATGCAAGCCGTTCCCTCGCTGATCAGCTGGTTTGCAATGGCCGCTGCCAGGTGGGTTTTTCCGGTACCATACCCGCCCGCCATAAACAAGCCGTTGCGCTCAATCTCTGGCGGTGTTACGTGGTTGCGGTCACTTTTTACTGGGCGCATACGCTGGAAGTTGTCGGCATATTTCTTTGCCTGGGTGTATGCCTGGCGGCGTCCCTGGGTGTCCTGGACAAAATTCTCAAAACGTCTGTTCTGGAATCTTGCTTTCATTCCGCTGCGCTCCATCATGCTGCGGAACCGCTGCATTTCTTCCTCCCTGGCTTTCTGTTCTGCCTCAGCTGCCTTGCGGGCCTCTTCCTTTGCGTCCCAGTCTTTCCAGAAGTCCTGTGCCTTGCTGCATGTGCAGCGCTCCGGGCGGCTCTTCCACACGATCACATGTCGCGGCGATACCGGGCTAACCAGGCCATAATATTCCAGCTTTCTGTCACAATACTTGCAGCTTACTGTTTCCGGTACCGGCTCCGGCACGCTGTACCCCTCTCTCAGGGCTTCCGAGGTGCTTATGCTGTACTTGTCCGGCTTAGTAGTCTCCGGCTGTGTGGAACCCTGCTGTATGGCTTCCTGCGGCATTGCTGCCATTGTTGCTGTGCTCATTTACGCTTACCTCCTCGCTTATATCCTCCCAGCGTCCTTGATTCAACCAGGTCAGCGGCATAGGCACATACCCGCGTTTCCAGTCGCTGCTCTGCTTGCTTACCTCAATGGCGTGGAGTATATGCTCAGTCATTTCCTCGTCTGGCTTGATCAGCTTCCACTTCTTCCAGCACGCCGGTTTTGCTCTCTTCCGCACTGCCGGAAAGGCGTCCCAAAATCTGCAAAAGCTCTTTTCCAGCGGTGTCTTGGCTGTTTTCCAGTCAGGACTCTGCTGTCTTTTGCCTGGCTTTGCCTCTTCCTCGTCGTCAAGTTCCTCCGGTTCCGGGGCGGTCTGTTGCTCGGCAACGACCGTATGTTTTTTAGTATCAGGTATCAGAGAATCCGGTATCAGAGAATCAGCAGGGCTTTTCTTGTGCTGTTCTTGTGTTTGCACTGTACTTGCACCGTGCACGTATTGTGTTTTTGTGTTTTCCTGCTCTTTTTCGGTCTGATAAGTCCGGAGGTCTTGGCTGTTTTCAGCTGTTCCCGTGCGCCCTTTTACGTGGATTCCTGCCACAACGCCTAGGCCCATATCCTCGCCATCTGGTGCAGGTATTACGCTCGCCTGCTCTTTGCAGTGTGGATTCTGGTGTTTCAAGAAGTTTGTTACCTGTATGTATTGCTCTCCTGCGATCTCGTATCGCTGTATAAATCCGTTATCATTCAGCTGCTGCAGCATGGCGTCAACATCATCTGCAGTCACATCATCATAGCCCAGCAGCTCCTTTTTTATTCGTTTGGGGCGGTCCTGTAAACGTCCCTCACGGTCTGCCAGGCACCACAAGCCTATAAATAATAGGCGGGTCAATGCTGGCAGTTCTCCCAGGATTTCATTGTCAAAAAATCCAGGCTTAATGTTCCTTGCTCTTGCCATTGTTCAGACCTCCTTTAGCACAAGTACACTTCTTTGCCTGTCAGGGCCTGCACGCGCCGCTTAAAGTCTGCGGCCTGGCTGTTGTCATTGCTCAGGTGTAACAGGTAAACCTGCTGCAGCCTGCTTAAATCAAACGATTCCAGCGTTTTTATAACTGTTTCAATGCTCATGTGCGAGCCTATGGTTCTTTTGGCTCTGGCAGCATGTATGCGGCCCTCTTTTACGTTCTGCTCCATTGTCTCAGGGTCGTAATTGGCTTCCATCATTATGTGAGTCAAGCCTATAAAGGTATATTTGATGTAAACCGTATCAGTAAAATACAGCACCTTTTCCCCGGTCACTGTGCTGCGGATCAGGAAGCCCAGCGGCTCCGGTACGTCGTGCTCAACATCAAAGGGAAGTACCTCAAATGTGCCTGCATGGAAGCTTTCCAGTGCTCGCACCGTGCAAATTCGGTGCCCGGTTAGGTTTGCCATGTCTGCGGTTCCCTGGCTTGTGTAAATATTCACGCCCATGCGAGCCAGTGTCTTTGCAGCTTTTACATGATCCCCGTGGCCATGTGTCACAAGACAGCCACTTAACTGTGACACCTTATAACCACATCCGGCTTGTATCTGTGCCAGCGGGATCCCTGCATCCAACAACAAACTGCTTTGTCCGTCACTTATGTAATAGGCATTGCCACTGCTGCCGGATGCTATAGGGTTAATCAGCATTAAAACGTCGGTCCTGCTGCGCGGGTTGCTGTGCTACGCGCTGCCGTGGTGTTACGTGCAGGCTGTGGCTGCGCCTGCGGCTTTGCTGGGCTTCCCAGGTCAAGAGCCTGCTGTCCTCCGTCGTCGGTCAAAAAGGCCGGCTGTGCGGGCTTCTGCGGTGTCTCCTGGGCTTCCGTATCAATAACAACCTGGTTGGCTTCCGCGTCGATCACTTCCTGGGTTTCCATCTGTGCCAGTCTGATCTCCTGCATACGCATGTACTCATAGGCGTCGTCAATCTTTTTCGGGTCCCTTGGCATGTTCTTGGCACTGTAAACCTCACGCTTTACGGTCTTGAGACACATTTCTTCAAACCAGCCCTCTGTTTCAACTTCCACTTTCTGGCCTTTCTCCCAGGCTGTTTTCTTACCTCCCCAAAACTCTCCGGAAGCCTTTTCCGGCTTACGTTTTAAAATATCTTTCAGGGTCATAATGATCAGCTTGTTCTTAGTCGGTTCCTCATACTCAATATAGCCAAATCCTCCAACGATCTGCCCGCGGTCAAATGCGTTGTTAATTTCAAAATCATAGCTTTCAATGCGGTTTTCACGGTTCTTTTTCAGTGGCTTAAAGGTGTCTGTGCTGTAAACCAGCTCTACGGTAACGGATACCGGCTTTTCCAGCGCGTACTTTTCAGCAATATACTGGATTCCGTTATATCCAGGCATCAGGTTGACCACGTACATCTTTGTGCCTGTTCTGGATAAGCGATTGTTATCTTTAAACGGGATAGCGCTCAGGTGATTGTCCTGCATCATGTCCAGGCCCATACGAGCATAGTGCACAACATCCAGTGCCAGGGCGTTCAGGTCTACCGTGTTCCAGTTGATCGGATCCGAATTGTCCCACTTATGATCCTTGTTGTTTTCGTTCTTGCTTACGCGCTTCTCCTCGGCCATCTTTAATGCTCTGTCAGTCGCGATAAAATATCCCTGGATCAGCTGTCTCTGGTAATCAGTTACCTGGATGCTTCCGGCCACGTTGCTGCCGAACTCCTTTAAAACCTTGTTTGTAAATGCCTCGCTGTTGCTCAGGCTCTCCGTTTTCTGTACTGTCATTTCGTTTGCCATGTTCTACTCCTCCATATTCTTAAATAAATCGTCAAAGGTCATTTGTCCGGGTATTGGTTTCTTTTCATCTTCCTCAGCTTGTGCCTTTGCAGCGCACTGGCAACCATACCCTTTTTCTACTGCTTCCGCGCTGGTCAGGAGTCTGCCGCACCGCTTACACCTGCGGGCACGGATTGTAAAAATTTCGCCGTCCATTAGTTGCCTTTCGGTACTTTCGTCATAAACACAATGCTTTTCGTGTTCTTGCGGAAAGTATCTGCAATATTTCCTGCGCCAGGTACCGTTTTCTTGTAGGTACTCGCCAGTTCTTCCAGTGCGGCAATGATCAGCGGTGCCTCGTCCGGGTCCAGTGCTCCAACCTCTGTATTAAACAGGTTTGTCCAGTAATTCATGCCGTTAGTTAATTCCTTGTTAAACTCTCCAAAATCCTGCTTTTCTACGGCTTTCTTAAAACCATTCATTAAAAACTGCGGGTGTACTCTTGTCATGCTCACTTGTCTCCTCTCTCAAATCTCAGGGTCTTGTCTGGTTCGGATACCACCAGGCGGATAACCTGTGTCTGTGTCTGTGTCAGCTTTGTAACAGACTCTGCATTGTCCACAAAGACCGGAAGCTCTACGCCGTAATACTCGGCCAACGTGTCAATCAGTTCCAGGCCTGCATTGATACGTGCTGCGTTGTTCGCGCTCTTAAATGGCACCAGGCCAGTTTTACAAGGTACCAGGGCCTCACAATCGTCTGCAATGCCGCCGTTCTGCTGTTCGATAAACAACCGGAAACGCAAGGTTTTAAAGCGGCTGTTGATCTTCTCGTCCAGGAGCTTTGTTTTCGCTTTTACAAACTGCTCGCAAAGGTAAATGCCTTTCTGAAGCTGCTCATATTTCGCTGCCAGCTCCTCCTCTTTCTTTTCCAGCTGGGCGATTCTCTCGTCCTGCTTTTTGACCATGGCCAGCTGTGCCTTTTTGTTCTGCTCAGCTTCCAGGCTCTCGTCCAGTTCTTTCAGCTGTCCGCTCAGCACATTGTCTGCCTCAGCAGCTGCCGCTCTGGCATCTTTCAGTTTCTCCTGCAGGCTCTCAATCTGCTCTGTAAACTGTCTATACCCTGCTGTGTCCTTATAGTCCGTTGTTGCAAGTACCGCTTTTTCAGCTGTTGCCAGGTTCTGCGCTGTCTCTGCTTTCTTCTCTTTCAGTTCCACCAGGCGAGCGTCCAGGGCTTCAATTTCGTCCTGTTCTTTCTTAATCATGCCGCTGCTGCACTCTGTCATGCCGCGCTTGTTGATTGCTTCCAGGTTCTGTGCCTTGGCTGTATTGAAGTTTTCCTTTGCTTTCTCAATTTGCTCTGCCGGAAGCTGCTGGCCGCATGTCGGGCAAATCTCCGAGCCGGTCCATTCCTTTTCATTTTCCTCATTCCACTCCGCCAGGAGCTGCTCTCTTCTGTGGTTCAGTCGCTGGATTTCGTTTTCGTGCTCGCGCTTGTCCTGCTCGGCGTGCATAATGTCTGTATCAATAGTGCTTACCATATAGCGGAGATTGCTGATCCGCTCATAGGTTCCTTTGTTTGCCTCAGATTCCGCTCTCACATGTTTTGCCTCTCCGGCAGCTCTCTGGCTTTCCAGTTCTGCGATCTGCTGTCGGATGGTTGTTGTCGCTCCGGATTCTCTGGCAGCTCTCTGGCTTTCCAGTTCTCGGCGCTTCTCTTTAATCTCTGCCATGGTGTTGTCAATGATCTGCGCATCCAGGCCCGTGACGTCCGGCTTTGCTTTCTCTGCCTCGTCAATACGCTGCGGGATGTCGTCCAGTTCTTTATCTGTCAGATTCTTCTCCTTTGCAGCAATGGCTCTGTATTCGTCCACGGTATAATAATTTTCTGCCTTGCCAGGCTTGCGGAGCATTTCCGGAAGTTCTTTCAACAGGTCTCCCTGGCTCTCAATAACCTCATTAAAATCTGCGTCCCCGCACACCTGTAACAGGATTTTGCGGCGGTCTGCCACTTTCATGTTTTCTAAAAAGTAGTTGTAAGAGGTCAGCATCTTTGCCAGTTCTTCGTCATGGTAAATTTCCAGCAGATTCTTTTTAAACTGGGTTTCGCTTACCGGTACCCCGTCCATGCTGTAATCTGTTGTGTGTCCGGATAACACTGGCTGCGGATTTCCCTTAATTGTCTTGTAAACTTCGTGGTAATCCTTTTTCAGTACCATTTCTGAACCGTCTGCCAGTTCCACGGTCATTTCCACGCTATGGTGCAGGTTGTGGCTGCCGGTGGTTTTTGGTGTGTAGTTCTTTTCTGTGGTGCTCGGCTTGCCGTACATCAGCCAGGTAAAGGCATTGTATACGGTGCTCTTTCCGGTTCCGTTGTCGCCATAGATCGCGCTGCTTTCGCCCTGTGGGTCGATTTCCAGTTCTTTCACACCCTGGAAGTTTTCCAGCTTCATTTTTAAGATTTTCATACTCCTAACGCCTCCTTATGTGCTTTCATGGCCATTGTCATATTTTTCAGCTGCTTGTGCAGCGTTTCAAAAGTCTCCGGCTCAATGCCTGTAAACTCAACACCGTCTCCAACATAGGCATTGCCTACAAAAAGGATGTTTCCCATAATCGGGGAGCGGTGCTTGTCGGTTTCGTACAGGTAACAACCGATCAGGTTCGGCTGCAAACCGTTTCTAAATAAAAATTCTTCATCCACCAACATACTCACACACTTGCTGTTTTCTCTCAGTGCCGTGGTTGTGTGTCCCAGCTCTCTGTAAAGTCTCTTCGGCATAACATTTTCGATCATGTCGCACCCGTCTCCGATCAGCTCACATAATTGTCTGTTCTGCGTTTCCAACGTGCCCTCCGGATAATCGTGCACTGTGACCTCTAAATCCATGCTAACCTTAATAATTTTGCTCATTTACGATTCCTTTCTCTCATGCTATAATAAGCACAAGCGGTTATTTAATAACTGCGGGTTTCATGCCTCGGACACTTTGGTCGGTGTCACCGGGGCATTTTCTTTGCACAATTCCATAAAAGCAAGGCTAAAAACTTCCCAGCTCAACGCTGCCTTTGCTTCCTGGATCAGCTGCTCTCTGTAATATGGTTTGCGGCGTTCTCCGTTCGCGTCCCCGTATCTGCTAATTATGTACTGCAGCTTTCTGTCCGCGCGTTCCTGCGCTTTCTGCTCAATACTCTCCTCCATTGTCCTCAATAGCTTCTGCCTCCCGTCTTGCTTCTCCCAGGCCAATTTCACGGCCCCATAAAAACATCATTGCCAGTGCCGGAAATACTAAAACCTCGCCGCCCAGGCCTCCGGTTCTGCTGTCGATCACCGCAAACACCATAAGCCCGATCTTTACCAGCGCGCCCCCGGTCAGGATCATTGCTCCCAGGTTAATACCTGCCGCAATACATCTTTCCAGTTTTACGCGGCGCTTGATGGCTTCCTTTCTCGGTGCCAGCTTTTCCTCAACCACAAAAACCTCTGTTTCTCTGTGCATTACTGTCTTTCTTGTCATGTTGCTCCTCCTTATACATCCAGCAGCGTTTTCTGTTCCGGTTCCTCAGCTTCTGCTTTTGGTGCTGCCTTTCCGATGATCGTCTTGGCTCTGTCTTTAAATGCCTCAATCTCTTCCAATGGTACGTTTACCGCTGTGACCATTCCCTGGCTTGTGTTGTCCGGGCTTACCACTGCAATGTCCACAATGTCGCCAACCTCAACCGGTACCGGTGTGTAAAATGTGTACTCTCTTCCGGATGGCTGTCCGGCTCTTAAATATTTGAGCTTAATTACGTTTGTTTTCTCCATCTTCCTTGCCTCCTGCTTTTCTGTATTTCATAAATGCCTGCCAGTCGTCGCTTAATACCAGCGCCGCGGCCTCGCATATAATGACATGTTTTACAAGTTCCAGGCTGTCCAGCTGTGCGTTTTCAGCTCCTGCAAATCCCTTTTTCTTTGTGTACCCGATCAGGGTATCAACTGCCTGCTTCAATGCTTCCGGGTTGCTTTCCTGGTGCTCTAAAAACTTCCATGTGTTATCTGCCATCAATACATCCTTTCTTCCAGGTACCTCCTGGATACTCGGCCGGCTGTTACAATCTTGCCTTTTGCTTCCAGCTCTTTATTTAGCTGTCGCATAATCTTGTATGCGTGGCTTTCTGATATATCCAGCATGGCTGCCACGTCTGCCACTCTCAAAAACTTAGGTGGTTCTTTTGTAGCTGCTGCCGTTCTTCCCATGCTCCTGCACCTCTTTTCTCAATCCGGATACCCTTTGCGGGCTTCGATCTTTTCTATGGCGGCCAGCATTTCGTCAACCTTTTGCCGGGCCTCTGTAAACCGTCTTTTTATTTCCGGTACCATTTCAAGCTCCTCCGGTGTTATTACCCCGTCCTCAACAATCTCTGCAAATTCTGTGAGGGCGTCTTGCATGTCGTCCATGTGTCTCCTCATTCGGAGCACGCATCTTTCTGGCGGCATGTCGCTGATCTCTGCGATTCTGTCTTTTCCTAACGGGCACTCATTAGCACAATACCAGGCTCTCAATTCCGGCTCCGCGTATGCGTCAGCCATAAGTGCCACAACCGTGTTTGGGGTTTTCGTTATGTCCAGCTCGTACTTTTTCAGGCTATCCTCTGTAACCCCTGGCAAGTAGTCAGCAGCTCCGGCTCTCGTCAAGAGCTTTTCGTTGTACTTTGCTGCTTTCAGTCGTGCCTGGCAGTACCTGTTGCCCGCCGCTTTTGTTACTCGGCTTTGCATTTATTTTTTTCCTCCATGTGGCAAAATATAATTGTAAAATAACCTGTCTTTCCATTTTGGAAGATTTCTCTTTAAAAAAAAGCACTTCGACAGGCAGTTTGAAAAATTCTGCCAGCGCCTTTGCTTCCTCTAAGGAAAATTTAAGGTCGCCGAGTTCCTTTTTACAGTAGCAAGCCTCCTGAACGCCTATAACGTCGGCACATTCCTTTAAACGGATACCGCGTTCGGTTCGTATCTTGCGTAAATCTTCGTACATCTGCTTCACTCCTTTCTTCCATTTTGGAAACTTTATGGTTATAATATATCTTCTATTTTGGAAAATGTCAATAGTTAATTTTCTATTTCAGAAAATAATGTTAATGTGGTTACTTTCCACGGTGGAAAGTGATATAATCCAACCAGAAAGGAGGGGTCTACTATCAATAACATCAAAGTTTTACGACAAGAGCGCGGTTGGACTCAGGCTGAATTAGGTCAGCGCCTTAAAGTAAAAGATTCAGCAATTTCCAAATATGAAAACGGCTCCTTGCAGCTATCCGGCGATCTGCTTGTTCAGCTGGCGGATATCTTTGGGGTTTCTACTGACTACATCTTAGGTCGCACAAAATACCGCACTTACGAGGGCACTTCCTTTGAAGTTCCAAAAATAATTGATCTGCTCAGTCGCGGGGACATGGAAATGATATCCAACTGGGCGGAACTCTCTCCGGAAAATCAGGCTCGTATTGCGGACTATGCCAAAATTCTGCAAAAGGCAGAAGCGGCAGATAAAAATAAAAAATAGGAGGTTTTTTATGAAAAGCAAACATTTGTTTACCCCCCCCCATAAAATAACAGCACTTTTTCTGTCGGGTGTCCTTGTTCTCTCCTGTTCCAGCTGTTCTGGTGCGCAATCTAGTTCAGCATCAGAAACACAACAGCAAACAGAAGTTTCTCATTCCTCCGTTGGTTCGCAAGAGGATCTATCTGCAACAGAGCAAAATCTAACATCTGTTTCCTCCGGTTCTGTTTATAGCTCTGTCACCTCACTGGATCAGAACCTTACCTTGCAGGAATCTGATAGCTGCCTATATGTCACAATGGATATACCGTCCGGGGAATTCAATGCAAATACCCGCCGTTTCTTTTGGGATTTAGTGCGTGTTATACAAATACCGGATATATGGAATTCTTATACAAGTATGTCTTTCACGTTCATGTCTGGCGACGATATGGCCAATGTTGGAATTTCTGGTTATAACAATGTTTATTCATTCAATGCAACGCATATAAACATTATGCAGGACCAGGATAAAAATAGTATTTTCGATCAGTTTTATATGGCAGTGCTTGGCGCTCGTGATCTTTCTGTCGCTCAGGATAAAAGTCTGTATGAAATGGCTGAAAAATATGGCACAAGTGGCTATTCACTTCCAGAAGATTACCGCTCTGGTTACTTTTGGGTTATGTCCAGCTTTCCGTACAATGCTGGCTATTCAGTAAACGACACCGCTATTTCAGTACAAGTATCTGCCGAAAACACCAAACAATGCGGTGCTCAATCTGCACAAGAACTTGCTGCTGCCGTTGACATTTTCAACCAGCTTTGCAACAACGATCCACTATCTATGCCATACACAAAAATTTCTGTACAGTACCTGGATTCTAATAATTCCAAATTATGGGATTGGTGTTCAGAAAAAAGCGGGGATGCTTGGTCTGTCACACAAAACAGCAGCAACAGTGTAACCTTTGCGGATGGTATACATTCGACAGCAAAATAATAAATGGTGTAAAGTGCATTTGCTGGCACCGGTCGGCTGCTCAGCAACGACCATATGGTTTTTAGAATCAAGAATAGGGAATCAGGATTCAGGATTCAGCACGGCTTTTCTAGTGTCTGCACTGTACTTGCACCGTGCTTTAATTTTAATTATGGAGGTTCGTATGGAAAATTTAGAAATGCTTACGGGCACCTTTCCGGTTGCTCCGGATCAGCTGGCGCATGATCTGGCCGTCGCAAAGCTCATTAAAAGCGGCGCGGTGCCGGCCTCAGCTTCCGGCTATACTTATTATGGTGCCTATATTAAATATTTACGGGAATTTGAAACGGTCATAGCCAACCGCATCCCGGAGGAGTCCGAAAATGTCAGTGGCTAAAGATCCCAAAACCGGCAAGTGGTACAGCAAATTCAGGTACACCGACTGGACCGGTAAAAGGGTACAAAAGAAAAAAACGGGCTTCATAACCAAACGGGAAGCCCAGGAGTGGGAACGCGAATTTCTTACAAAAGCGGCTGCATCTTGCGACATGTCGTTTGCTTCCCTGGTAGAGTTGTATATGGCAGATTGTAAAACCAGGCTGCGCGCCACCACCTGGGAAAATAAACAGCACCTTATTACAAAAAAACTGCTGCCCTATTTCGGCAGCACACCAATAAACCAGATCACGCCGCTCATGATCCGCAACTGGCAAAACACACTTATGGAGCTGCGGCAGCCAAATGGTAAACCGTACTCAAAAACGTACCTCAAAACTATCAACAACCAGGTTGCTGCCATTCTCAACTATGCCGTCAAATACTACGGCCTCCCAGGCAGTCCGGCGGCGGTTGCTGGCAGCATGGGAAAATCAAAAGCGGATACAATGCTGTTCTGGACCGAGGACGAGTTCAAAACTTTCATTCAGGCCATAGACAAGCCAACGCCATACTGCGCTTTTAATGTCCTGTTTTATACCGGCATCCGTGAGGGGGAATTGCTGGCGCTCAGCTTGTCCGACTTCGATTTCACCAATCAGGTGCTGCATATCACAAAAAACTTTGCAGTGGCCAATGGCCAGGAAGTCATATACGAGCCAAAAACTCCAAAAAGTAAGCGCGATATTACCCTGCCGGATTTCCTCTGTGCTATCGTCCAGGACTACGCCGGCCGGCTTCTGGAATACAATCCGGACGACCGCCTGTTTCCGTTTACAAAAAGCTGGGTAAACTCCCAGCTCCGTGCCGGCTGTAAAAAATCCGGCGTCAAGAAAATTCGTGTGCATGATTTCCGTCATTCTCACGCTAGCCTGCTCATTCACATGGGCTTTCCTATCCTGGCCGTATCGGAACGCCTGGGGCACGAAAAGGTACAAACCACTCTGGAGCTATATGGCCATCTGTACCCGGATGTGCATGGTAATGTGGCCCAGCAGCTTCAGGACAGCGCCGCGGCTGATCTGTCTCCGGCAGCATGGCAAAATGCACAAAAAAGCCTATAATTTTGGAATGTGGTACACTTCTGGTACACTTAGGCAAAGCAAAAGCCCGGTCAATCGTTCCAGGCGGCTTACTAGTAAGATCATAGAATACGCGGTTTACGCCCTTAACTTCATTAATAATACGGTTCATCACCTTATTAAGTACTGCATAAGGAATCTCAGCAGACTCCGCAGTCATGAAGTCAATGGTCTTAACGGCGCGAAGCGCCACTGCATAATCGTATGTTCTGAAGTCTCCCATTACACCTACGCTTCGCATATTTGTAAGGGCTGCAAAGTACTGGTTCGGCATCCAGGACGGATCTTCTCCGTGTTCTTTTTTGTAGTCGGCGGCTGCATTGTCGACTTCTTCACGGTAAATGTAGTCTGCATCCTGTACGATGCGTACTTTTTCCTCGGTGACTTCACCGATGATACGGATTCCAAGTCCCGGGCCCGGGAATGGCTGACGGAATACCAGTCTTTCCGGAATTCCAAGCTCAAGGCCGGCTTTACGGACCTCATCTTTGAACAGGTCACGAAGCGGCTCAATGATTTCTTTGAAATCAACGAAATCCGGAAGGCCTCCTACGTTGTGATGGGATTTGATCACTGCGGATTCTCCGCCGAGACCGCTCTCTACAACGTCCGGATAAATGGTTCCCTGTGCAAGGAAATCTACAGCACCGATCTTCTTGGCTTCTTCCTCGAAGATACGGATAAATTCCTCACCGATGATCTTACGCTTCGCTTCAGGCTCTGTAACACCGGCAAGCTTGTCGTAATATCTCTGCTGTGCGTTCACGCGGATAAAGTTCAGGTCAAACTGACCATTCGGTCCGAATACACCTTCAACCTCATCACCTTCATCCTTACGAAGAAGGCCATGATCTACAAATACGCAAGTAAGCTGCTTACCGATCGCTCTGGAAAGAAGTCCTGCTGCCACGGAGGAATCTACACCACCTGACAGGGCTAGGAGAACTTTTCCATCACCGACTTTCTCGCGGATCTCTTTGATCGTATGTTCAACAAAGGCATCCATCTTCCAGTCTCCGGCACATTCGCAGACACCAAGTACGAAGTTGGACAGCATTGTCTTTCCTTCTACTGTGTGCAGTACTTCCGGATGGAACTGGATCGCATACAGTTTCTTCTCTTCATTCTGTGCAGTTGCTACCGGACAGTCTGCAGTATGTGCAGCGATCTCAAATCCCGGTGCAGTCTGGGAAATATAGTCTGTATGGCTCATCCAGCAGATTGTTTTGTCGGATACATTTTTGAAGATCCTGGAATCTTTCTTATCGATGAGAAGCTCTGTCTTACCGTATTCGCTGACATCTGCCTTCTCAACTTTTCCGCCAAGGACATGCATCATAAGCTGTGCTCCATAGCAAAGTCCAAGTACCGGAATACCAAGCTCAAATAATTCCTTCTGGTAAGTCGGTGAATCTGCCTCATAGCAGCTGTTTGGTCCGCCGGTAAGGATGATTCCCTTAGGATTCATCGCTTTAATCTTCTCAAGATCTGTCTTGTAAGAATAAATTTCGCAATATACATTGCATTCTCTGACACGTCTTGCAACCAGCTGATTGTACTGACCGCCAAAATCAATGACAATAACTAATTCTCTTTTCAAGGCTTTCCTCCTGTTTTTTATAACATCTTTAGAATCTGTTACTCATTATAAATGAGTACATGCACTTTTACAATGCTAATTTTATCTCCTGCCGGAATTTTTATTTTACGGAAAAATTTTTCACTGCTTTTTTGCCTGCTCATCCCAGTAAGCGCAGTCATTTCTTCCAATTACCTCCGATGTAAACGGAGTACCGTCATTCTTCTTATAATGTCTGGTCGCCCGGAAAACATATTTCGCACCGACATAAACGATCGGTACGTTGAAAAATACGATCAGAATATTTCCAAGATCAGAAAATGCCCAGAGATTTCCAAGCTCCAGTCCTGCGATATTACAGAGGATACCAAATGCGGCAACAAAAAGACCGATACAGCGTACAAAATTAATACAGATCTTATCTTTGCGGATACGGTTTGCTGCGATTTCCGAAAAGCTGATCATTCCAAGCAGACAGGTAAATGCAAACAGGCAGAAACATAAGGTTACAAGAAATGTAACGATCCCGTTCATTGCAGTTCCCGGAGTCAGCACAGCAATGGACTCCGTATATTTTGGAAGTTTATCAAGAGCCTGCCAGCTTTCCGCATCTGCTCCCGTCCAGCAATGTGCCATAACTACCACAAATCCGGTAAGTGTACAGATCACAATGGTATCAAGAAAAACTCCCAGAGAAGCGATCACACCCTGCTCACATGGATGCTTTGCGTCAGCTGCTGCCGCTGACATGGTGATCGTTCCCTGACCAGCCTCATTGGACATCAGGCCTCGTTTTACGCCCTGTGCAAGAACCGTTCCAAAAACACCTCCAAAAAATGCATCCGGCTTAAAGGCTCCTGCAAACACGCTTCCGAAGAAATACGGAATACGGGTAAAATTCAATATGATAAGAAGTAACACTACTACCATATAGAGCACCGCCATCACCGGCACCATCATATCTGTCCATTTGGATACTTTTTTGATTCCGCCAAATGCGATAGCTGCTGTGAGGATTACGATCAGCGTACCTACTATATAATAGAAGGCTGATCCGCTTGGGATGGTTTTTCCGGTTACGATCTCTGCCATGCGTCCTACTGATGAAACAACGTTAAAGCCCTGTGCCGGCAGACAGCAAAGCGCATACAGAATATACAATACCGAAAGAAAAACACCGATCCATACCTTATTTCCAAGAAGCTTTCTCCCATAAAAAGGAAGACCTCCTACGAACTCATCGTCCTTCTTCTCCTTGAAAATCTGAGCAAGGACACCCTCCATGTATGCAACTGCCATCCCGAAAAACGCAGATATCCACATCCAGAACAGGGCCCCCGGTCCACCCACTGCAA
>QWCV01000225.1_pt1 | contig 72714 bp, 59 predicted proteins | sample 1972621 | NCBI WGS metagenome assembly QWCV01 (sample SAMN09866699, study PRJNA288562) | Human gut metagenome isolate pre2_stool, whole genome shotgun sequencing... | isolation source: gut | host: Homo sapiens | place: USA: California | reverse complement strand
AAATGTTATATTACTAATATCTACTGAAATTATGCTATATTCTTTTTTACTTGTATCTGTGAAATCATATGATTTCATTTTTGTTACTTTAACTTGCATGTTATCAAAATTTGAGTTTTGAGGTTTTTTTACGTCCACATTTCCTTTATTATCATCATCTTTCTTTTCTTCTTTTATTTCAATATCGAATTGTGCTGTTTTTTCTTTATATGTTATTGTTATTGTATTTTTTCCTAACGCCTTATTATCAAATCCACTTATTGTTACATCATTTGATAGCATTGAAATTTCTGTTTTTGATCCATCACTATATGTAACTTCTATACTTCCTCCTGTTAAATCTAATTGCTCTTTATTTTGAATATATTCTGTTTTTGCTGGCTTTGTTTTTATGCTTATAGCTGTAATTGTTTTTTCTACACTTGGCTTTTGCTCTTCAGCTTTTATTTCAATATCAAATTGTGCTGTCTTTTTTTCATATTCTACTGTTATTGTATTTTTTCCTAACACCTTATTATTGAATCCGCTTACTATTACATCGCTTGAATTCATCGGCACATTTGTTTTTGAACCGTCATTGTATATAGCTTCAATAATTCCTCCTGTCAAGTCTAATTCTTCCTTATTTTGAATATATTCTGTTTTTGTTGGTTTAGCTTTTACATTTATTGATGTAATTGCTTTTTCTGGTTCTTTGGCTTTTACCTCAATTTCTTGTGTTATCGTCTTTCCTTGATATTCTATTGTTATACTTGATTGATTTTCTACTAAATTCGTTCCGTTTTTTATTGTATAATCTGTTATTTTTTTTAAAGTTTCATCACTGTATTTTGCTTTTACTACCATTCCTGTTTTGTCAAAATTTTCTCCTACATAATATGATGTTTTTGAAGGTGGTGTTGTTATTTCTATGTTTTCAAGTTCTGGTGTACTTGGTTTTACAGTTGTGAATGCTTTGATTGTTGTATCATAATTTGGTAAATTTTCATAACGTTCGTGTTCTTTAGATGTATCTATCCATTCTTCACTGTTTTCTCCCAAGGCAATAAAGCATTTTCCATTTGCTACTGTAACATTATCAAAATTATGTAATGCACTTGCTGAATTTGCATTTTCTCCAAAAAATTCAGAATAGTTATATTCTGTTGCTATAGACAATTTATCTGTTTGAGTTCCTTCTACTTCTATAACAACTGTAAAGCTGTTACCCGTAATTTGTACTGGATTTTTAAATTCTATTGTATGATATCCTGCCCCAAATGTCACTGTTTCTCCTGACTTTAATTGTACTAATTGTAAATCACTTTTCTCCTTGCTTGAGCCATTTGGATTTACATATACTTTACATGTATATGTTTCTGGTGTATTTATAGAAACTTGTGTTAAATATTCTGTTTCATTAGTTTTCTTATCAAATACTGTTGCTAAACGTCCTTTGTTTGCCTTTTTATATATAATTGTCATTGGTCCACCAAATTGATTATACTGATATATTTTATCATATGTAACTTCTTGTTGCGCATTTGTTATTCCATATAAATTTTTATATACATTAACATCTTCATATGATATATACATAAATCCATTGTCTCCAATATTCATTACTGCCTCATCATTTTCTATTGTATATCCAAGTTCTTCAAATACTTTTTTTGCAATTTCATCAGGTATCATGTCTGCACTTGTCCATCCATATTCTGCACATTTATCTGCTAATTGTTTAAATATATAATTTTTCATTTCTTCTAAGGTATATCTTTGTTCAGTCCCCCAAGAATTTTTTATAATCCATGCTCCATTATTTTGTGGCTTTTTGCTTTCTATAAAGTTATCTTTGCTATAGTTGTCATCCCACCCAACTATTAATACTGAATGATTAATTTGATATTTTGTATCATCATCACAATACAATGCACCTGTTTTATTATTGTAACATTCATTATTATATAAACTTGCTCCGTAAATTTGAGCATATATACCTCCATAATCATTTATATGTTGTTTCATTTGTTGTTTTATTTGAGTTTTGTTTTCTGTTGCTTTATATGTGGGAAAATTGATTGCATCGTTAAGTTGTGTTATTACATTTACATTTTGTATTTTGCTTAGCTCTATTAAATCTATATTATTTTCAAATGGCATTTCTTTTTCTGAAATAGCGCCTGTTCCATTTGTTAAATATGCTTCAAATGTATTACTGTTACCTCCACTGTCGACCTTTCTATGAAACCCATTTTTATTGGTTCCATCTTTAAATGTATCTGAAGTTGCATATTCCATATGTCTTTCTGAAAAATCATACACTATTGGATTTATTCCATTTTTATAATTCATCAATGCTAATGTACTTTCTAACATTCCTAGACTGGCAAAAGTCCAACACGCATTAGTTGTTTGTTGATTTTTTACTACAATATTATCTGGTATTACATCTTTTAATGAATATTTAGTATCAGCTGTTGCCTTTAGCATCTTTGCCACTTTTAGTGGACTTGTTATTTTAGGACTTGTTTTTGGTATATCATACATTAGTGGTTCTATTACTTTTTCTTTTTCTTCGTCACTTAGCTCTAGATATTTTTCATATTCCTCTGATAATTCTATTGTGGCTGAATCATCTTTTGCAAATGTTTTACAACATGATGATAAAATCACAATAAGGATCAATATTGGTATTATTAAAATTTTCTTTTGTTTTTTCATTTTTTCCCCCATTTTTCGTTCAATTTTCTTCTTTAATGGTATCACTTTACATTTTTTTAGTCAAGAGTTTTTCAGAAACTATATCTGCCATTTTTTGCCATCTTTTTTTTACTTCATCAATTTTTCTAAAACAATAATAAACATTGCATGAGACCATCCAAGCCCAATAACCCAATTAGGTTTTAAAGTATTATTATCAATTTGTTCGCCTAAAAAGCTATGTTTTCCAACAGTTTTTAGTACAAAATCAAATGTTTCTTTTGCTTTTTTCTTTTCTCCATTTTCTAAATAATATAATGTCATCCATAAATTAGCAATTGGCCATGGTGCACCATTTCTATAATGGTCATATTCAAATCTTTGATATCCACCTGTATATGTTCTAAGTGTTAAATTTATATTTTCTACAGTATTTATCACTTTCTTTTCTTTTGATGAAAATACACCAAATGGATATACAGCTCCAAGTAGACTTATGTCCATTCTTCTATCTTCTATATTTCTTACATAAGATTTTCTATTTTCATCATATAAATTTTCGTCTATATATTTTTTTATTTCTACTTGCAATTCAGATATTTCTGCTATATTTTTATTTATTTTCTCATCTTTTAATCTGTTATTTTCAAAATCTGATACATTTTTTCCCAATATTTTATATATTTTTAGCATGCTATCAAATGCTGCAAATATTGCTGATAACGAATATAAATGTGTTCCCTCATGCATTTCCCATAAATCATAACTTACATGATATATTCCTGTTTTGTCAAATAAGTCTTTAATATACCTTTTTAAGAAATCTACAGCTTTTTCGCACATGTGAAGATTTACTTTCAAGAATTCTTCATTTTTAGTATATTCGTAATGTGAATACACTCCATAAACCACACTTGCAGTTTCATCTATTTGATATCCCCAACAAGGTGCTAATTTTCCATCTGTATAAAAACGCTGTTCCCACATTCCGTTTTTACTTTGAGTCATCCTACAAAAATTACTATAAAATTTTTCTGTTTCTTTTGTCATTTTTAAAATATCTAATGCTTTTGTTATAAAAACTGCATCTCTAGGCCAGCAATAGGCATATCTTCCGCATTGTGTTAAATTTTCATCAATTTCAGGTGCAGCAATTATTCCTCCTGTTGATTCGTTTGTTAATAATGGAAATAGTAAAATTGATCTTTTATATACATTTTGCATTTTTTCCTCATAACTATTTGTTGGTTCTTTTAAATCTAGACCATTATGTTCTTTTACATATTTTCTCCAATATATTTTTGTATTACTATATTCTTTGTTTAAATCAATTTTTCTAATTCGTTCAATTTCGTCTTCAACAGCTTGCATTGTTTTTCTATTTTCATCAATAACTATACATATTTCTATTTCTTTTTTTTCTTCTGGTTTTATTATTCCAATATCATAGCTTATACTTGAATCTTTTGACATTCCTATATAGTCTTTCCCACCAATAACTCCTGAATTTATTGTATTTTTACTGTCATGTATTTGACAACTTAATAATTTATTTGATTTGGCAAATGTGGCAACTGAGAAATCATGTGCGTATTGAACCATTCCTGTATCTATTTTCTTTCCACTTACAAAGTTGTTTTGGTCTGATAATAATTCAGAATGTATTAAAAAATTTACATCTAAATCAATATTACTTTCATTTATAAAAGTATATTTTTTTACAAGTATATCTTCTTTTATTGTTACAAAATCTGTTTGCAATATTTTTAGATTAAAATATGTATTTGTTATTTCTGTATTTAATATATTTGTGTCTGTGTCATAATATTGTAAATATGTGTTGTTAATATCATCATGTAAATATATTAGTGCAGAATCATTTATTTTTACTCCTGTTTGAAAATAATTCAAATATTGTCTATTATCTCTGTTGGGATACGACAAACGCAACATTTCTCCTTTTCCAGAAAATGTTGCTATTATGTTTTTGTTCCCTATTATTGCTTCATTTAGATATTTTTCCATTTTTTGTTCCTTTCTTTGGAAAAAATGTACCGGGTACATTTTTTCCCTTGGGCAATTTTGTACCGGGTACATTTTTTCCCTACCCTTCTATTACATTTAGAATTTGTTTTTCCAAATCTTTAATTTTTTCATTGATTCTAAATATGTCTTCATCTCTTAAGCTGTCATTTTCAACATCTTCCCTGACACTTACTTCCATATCTATTAATTCATGTTGTAATTTGCTTAGTCTTTCTAAAACTTCCTGTCTTACACTCTTAGCTTTTCTGATTTTAATTTTATTTACAACTCTTAATTTATCTGATAATTCGTAGGTTTCACCATATTCAGGAATCGAAACACCTATTCCTGTTCCTTCTATAATTTTATCTCTTAATACTTCTTGTGATTCTTCTTCACCATGTACTAAAAATATGTGCTTAGGTTTTGTTATAAATGAATATACAAAATTCATTAACCATTCTTGATCTGCATGACCTGAATATCCTTCAATATATTCAATTCTTGCATTTACTGCAAATTCTTCTCCAAATATTGTTACTTTTTTTGCTCCATTTACTATTGAATATCCAAGTGTTCCTGGTGCTTGATATCCTACAAATAATATTGTGCTATTTGGATTCCAAATATTGTGTTTTAAGTGATGTTTTATTCTTCCTACATCACACATTCCACTTGCAGATATTATTACTGCCGGTTCATTGCTTTCATTTAGTGCTTTTGACTCATCTGCTGTTGGTGTAAATTTTAGTCCTGGAAATTCTAGTGGATTATCTCCTCTTTCCATTTCTTCTTTTATTTCATCTTCAAATAATTCTGTATTTTGTTTGAAGATTTCTGTTGCTGATATTGCTAGTGGACTATCTACATATACAGGCGCTTTCATCAATGTTTTGTATTTTCTGATAAATTCTTGATCATCTGTATTTTCTTTAATTTTATTTAATTCGTATAGGATTTCTTGTGTTCTTCCTACTGCAAATGATGGTATTACTACTGTCCCTCTGTTGTCCAGTGTTTCTGATACTATATTTAAAAATAGCTCCGCTTTTTGATTATTTTTCATATGCAATCTACTTCCATATGTTGATTCCATAACTAAATAATCGCAATCATCAATCATTGTTGGAGAAGATAATAATGGTATATCATTATTTCCTATATCTCCTGAAAATACTGCTTTTGTTTCTTTTCCATCTTCTTTAACCCATATTTCTATTATACTTGATCCTAACATATGTCCAGCATCATTAAATCTTACATATATGTCTTCTGCTACTTGTATTATTTCATCATATTTGATTGGTACAAAAAGTTCTTGACAATTTATTGCATCTTCTGCTGTATATAATGGTGGTAGTGTTTCTTCACCTTTTCTTAATCTCTTCTTGTTTTTCCATTCTGATTCCATTTCTTGTATGTGTCCACTGTCTGGTAACATTATTCCACACAAGTCACATGTTGCTTTGTGTGCATATATTGGGCCTTTAAATCCTTCATTATATAATTTTGGTATTCTTCCTGAATGGTCGATATGTGCATGTGTTAATAACATGAAATCTATTTCTGCTGGATTATAATCAAATGGTTTATAATTTTCTAATTCTAGTTCTGCTCTTCCTTGATACATTCCACAGTCTACTAAAAATTTTTTTCCTGCTGCTTCTACTAAAAAGTTTGATCCTGTTACTATTTTTGTTGCACCTAAAAATGTTATTTTCATAAATTAATCCTTTCTTTTTATATAAAGTTTTTGATTTTATATAAATATCTTTAATTTTTTATTTAACTTAATTTTTTCAATTGGTTTTATTTCAAATTTTTCTTCTGTTATATTTTCATCAAATATTTGTATATAATATTTTTCAGTTTCTTTTGTTATTTTATAATATAACTCCTCTAATGTTATTATTCTCGTCTTAAATACATGTATCATAACTTCAAATGGAACATTATTTGCAATCACTTTATTTTCTATCGCTTTTTTTACTAATAAATTTTCTGTTTTTAATATTTCTTTTTCTAATTGTTGAACATCTTTTACATTTCTTTCTATGTCAAAAGGCAAACACATAAAATATCTAAATTTATATATCATTTTCATAATATCTTCTGGTTCTTCTAATTCTTTTATTTGTTTGTCTAAACATTGTAAAACTGTTTTTATAAAATTGCAGATTAATTCTTCCTCTTGTTCCTCTGTGTATTCACTGACTTCTAATAATTCCTTTTTTTGCATTATTATATTTTTTTCTCTTAAATAGTTTTTTGGATTTAGAAAATAATTATCTTCATTTATTTCATTTAATATTTTTTCTTTTTCTTCATTTAATTCTTGTCTCAATATTTTGATATTGAATATTTTTTCATTTAATGGTACTTTTTTATTTCTCTTTTCACATTCCCTTTCTAAGTTCGCACCTTGTCCTAATATCTTTTCTAATTTCTTCAATTGTTTCATTGCATCTCTTTTATGTTCTGAAACTTTTTCAATATATGCATGTGAGTCTTCATATTCTTCTGCCTGTTTTTTTATTTTTTCTAACTCTTCTGCCATCTTAGTTGCAAATTCTTTATTTTCTTTTACATCATTTGCTATCGCAATTTTTATTAAAATATTTTTAATTTTATTTATTTTTGATTTTCCATATTTTTTTCCGCCATCTTCTTCAAGAATTTCAAAATAATCAATTATTCCATCTTTGTCTTGACACCATTCATTCATAAATTTTTGACCTAATAGTATTTGCAAGCTTTGATAAATTAGATTAGCATCAATGTTTTCAATCTCCTTTTTTATTGTTGTCCACGACCATCCATTAAAATCTCTTAATACTTCTACTCTATCTATGTTTTTCCCTGTGTTTATAAAATCTGATACTGCAACTGTTGCTTCTCCATATTTATTGTTTAATATTTTCTTATTACTTGATTTTTTTTCTATTGCATATAATAATTTTTGCTCTATAGGATAACTTATAATTTCCTTTTCTCCAATATAGAATTTCTTTTTCTTTAACTCTTTTTGTATTTCTTCTTCCTCTAATTTTTGACTTATTTTTACAATTCTTATTTTGTTACATTTTTTCTTTATATTTACTAATAGTTGATTAATGTATTGTTCTTCTGTTTGCTCTATCATTTTTGCTTTTTGGTAGTCTTTATATGATACTTCTATTTTGTATAATATACCTTGGAGAAGATTTCTTGCTTGTTCATCTACATTCTTTTCTTCTAGAATTCTTTCTAGTTCTTCATTTTTATCTTTTTTTATTATTTTTCTAAACATTTCTTCTCCTTTCTGAAAAAAATGGACCGGGTACAAAATTTTCATTTTGTAAAACCTAGAAAAATTGGACCGGGTACATTTTTTATAATTTTTTAAAGTAAACTTTATATTTCATTTCTGTTTCTTTTATTATTTTCTCTCTTTCTTCTGGCTCACATATATAATCCCTATAAATTAATGCTATTATTTCCTTTGTTTCTGGCTTTATATTTTGTTCTAATAAATTTTTATTTTCTTCTAATGTGATTTTATACTCTTTATCTTTGTTGTTTTCTATATATTCCAAAAATTTATGTGATATTTTATCTCTAACTTCTTTTTTTGTATATTTCAATATTTCGCTTACTTCTGCAAGTGCTTGACAATATTCATTTGTCATTATTAGCCCCCTATTTCATTATTTTTGTTTAATCTCATATGTTTTTTTCTTCTTGATCATTTAACTTTTTATCTGTATTCTCATTTTCTAATAATAGTTCTCTTATATTTTGTGGAATTAATGTGTTTTCACAGATCTGTCTATAATCCTCAATATCAAATTTGATGTTTTTAATTTTTAATTCTTTAATAACTCCTTGTTCTTTTTCCAATTCTTTATTGATTTTATATCTTTCTTCATATGGTTGTCTTTCTTCTTCATTAAATAATATTCCCATTAATGCATCTTTCTTTTTGTCTAATGAGATAGATTTTTTTAGCATAATTTTATATCTTATCTTTTTTAGCTCTTCCTCTGTTAACTTTTGTCCTTGTATCAATTTTCTCTTTATTTTTGAAATCTCATATGCCATTTGTATTACTCTACCATATAATTTAATATTTTCTATCCATGTATTATAATCAATAGTTCCATTTGATAGACGAAATTCAATTGTGTTTTTTTCAGTATTCACATTCATAAAATTTATATCACTATTCTTTTTTTCTTGTATCTTCTTTATTTTTTCTATAAATTCATCTTTTTTTATTTTATCTTTTTCTACTTTATTAGAAATCGGAGCTGCATATTTACCAATTCCATCTCTTGGTAATTCTCCTGGCTTGTTAGATATAATATAAAATATCTTTTCAGCACTTTCCCATAAATCCAGTAGTTCCATAAAGTCATCTGTTGATTCTAAATAATCAGCACCAATATGTACATGCCCACCACAAGTTTTGTTGGTAATAAACCCCATTTCACTTAACAAATTGGTTATTATTGGTATCTTTTTTAGATCATTTTTATTATTATGCATAATAGGAGAAACCGTCTCTACACCATTGTCTAATGATAAGTCACATTTAAACATCCATCCCATTAGCATTTGGTTATATAATAAATATCCAAGATCTTCTTCCTCAGATATATATTCAGCTTCAATTTCTATTCCTAAAGTCATTTTTGATGGTAATCCCAAATCAATATTAATACAGTTGGAATCTATAAAGTCTTTCAAGATTTCGATTTTCTTTTTTTCATCCTTTAGACTAATTGCTGTTACTATTTTATATTTTTTTGATAGACCATTAAGTATCTCTAATTTGCTAGCATCATCTTTAAATCCAATTGCTACTTCTGTTTTTTCGATTTCTGTTAAGCAATTCAAAACTTTTATTTTATTTTTGTCTTCTTTAAAACTCATTATAATTTTCATCTTGTGTTTATTTTCTTTTAATGTATTTAACATTTTTATTTTATTTTCATCATTGTTAAAACTTTCTATGACATCACATTTTAGGCTATCAAATTTTAATAGGTCTATCATTTTCATTTTTATTTCATCACTATTAAAGCTTCTTATAATTCTTGTTTTTGTATATTCCTCTACTTTATTTAGTAAATCTATTTCTTCTATTTTATTAATTCTGTTTTCGTCACTATTTAAACTTATTATGACATTTGTAATATAATAATAGTCTTTTAGTTTATTTAATCCCTCTATTTTATATTTGTCATCATTAACAAAGTTCGCTATAATATCTGATTTTATTTCTTCACTTTGTATTGCATCTATCATTTGAATTTTTGTTTTATCATTTTTTTGCTTTCTTATGACCAATGATTTTTCAAAATCACTTCCTAATAACTTTATAGCTTTTATTTCGTTTTCATGACTTAGTTCTTCTCTCATATTATTCCTCTTTTATACTGTTATGTTATTGCCAAAATACAGGAACAAATAAGAAAATTTTTTAAGCTTCTTTTTGTTCTGCTGTTCCCATCTTTAATTCTTGCAATTTTTCAAGTGTCATCAGAACCTGACGTGGTTTACTTCCTTGGTATCCTGAAATTACTCCTCTTTCCTCCATTTGATCAATAATTCTTCCAGCTCTTGCATATCCTACTTTAAATCTTCTTTGTATAAATGATGTTGATGCTTGCCCTGTTTCTACAACTACATCTATTGCATCCATTAAGAATGGATCTGTGTCATCATCTGGATCTCCTGTTTCTGCTGCAAGTTCTTTGTCTGATTTGTTACTGTTTTCTATGGTTTCTAATATGTCTTCACTATATGTTGCTTCTCCATTTGATTTTATAAATGATACTATTTTTTCTACCTCTTCATCTGATACAAATGCGCCTTGTACTCTTACTGGCTTCGGTGCTCCTGATGGATAAAATAGCATATCTCCTTTTCCTAATAATTTTTCTGCCCCTACTTGGTCTAGTATTGTTCTTGAGTCTACTTGTGATGATACTGCAAATGCTATTCTTGATGGTATATTTGCTTTTATTATTCCTGTTATTACATCTACTGATGGACGTTGTGTTGCTATTATTAAGTGCATTCCTGCTGCTCTTGCTTTTTGTGCTAACCTACAAATTGAATCTTCTACTTCTTTTGCTGCTACCATCATTAAATCTGCTAACTCATCTATTATTATTACTATTTGTGGTAATGTTCCTATCCCTTCTTTTTCTGCCATTGCATTGTATCCTTTTAGGTCTCTTACTCCTTTTTGTGCAAATAGGTTATATCTATTGTCCATTTCTTGTACTGCCCATGCTAATGCTCCTGCTGCTTTTTTAGGGTCTGTTACTACTGGTATTAATAAATGTGGTATTCCATTATATACTGATAATTCTACTACTTTTGGGTCTACCATTACAAATTTTACTTCACTTGGTTTTGCTTTATATATTATACTTGTTATTAAAGTGTTAATACATACACTTTTTCCTGACCCTGTTGCTCCTGCGATTAATGCATGTGGCATTTTTGCTATGTCTGCTATTTCCATGTTTCCTGCTACATCTTTTCCTAATGCTACACTTAGTTTTGATTTACTGTCTTGGAATGCATCACTTTCTACAACTTCTCTAAAGTGTACTGTTTCTTTTTCTGTGTTTGGCACTTCTATTCCTACTGCTTGTTTTCCTGGTATTGGTGCTTCAATTCTTATTGTTTCTGCTGCCAAGTTCAATGCTATATCATCAGCTAAGTTTGCTATTTTGCTTACACGTACTCCTTCAGCAGGTTTTAGCTCGTATCTTGTTATTGCAGGTCCAACTGATACATTTTCTACTTTTGCTTGTACACCAAAACTGTATAGTGTCTTTTGAAGTCTTGTTGCAACTTCTGTTAATGCCTTTGCTCCACCTTTTATTGCTTTTTTTGTTCCTTTGCTTAATAATTCTACTGGTGGATATTCATAATGTTCGTCTTCAACTGCCATTGCATGTTCTAATTGTAAGACCTCTTTTACTTTTTCTTCTTTTTTCTCTTCTTCTTTTTTAAATAAATTTCCTTCTATGAAGTCTGGCTCCATTTTTGTTTTTTCTTCATTTCCTATTGAAAGTATATCATCTTTCCCATGTCTGAATTTTTTTCTTCCCCTAGTATTACTATCTTCTTCTATTGTTCTTCCATTTAAATTGATTTTTATTTGTTCTGGTTCTATTTCTCTTGGTCCTTCATTATCATTTTCAATTTCTAAATATGCTTTTCTGTTTTCTTTTATTGTTTTAGCTCTTTTTCCTTCTTTACGTGCTTGTATTTGTTGTTGATGTTGTTGTCTCCTTGTTTCTTCGTATTCTTCTCTTGCAATCATTCTTTCCTCTTGTTTTTCTTTTCTTTTATCAACTCCTGATTGTATCCAGTTACTTACCATTTGTGATATATCAATTCCAAATGTTACTGCAAATAATATTAATGATGCACCTATACTTAATATAATTGTTCCTACTTTTCCAAATAGTTTAAATAGTGGCACAGCTGCAATAGTTCCTAATGCCCCACCACCTATACTGTTTTCACCAAGTGCATACGCGTCTTTAACTACATCAGATACTTTTTGGTCTATATTAATTTCTCCATTATATATTTCATATACACTTAAAATTACAGCTATGAAAACTAGTAATAACGTATACTGAAATATTTTTGATGATATATATCCATCATCATCTTTGCACGCCATTTTTATCGCAACAGCAAATGCTCCTATTGGAACTACATATTTTATTATTCCAAACATTCCTCCAAAAAAGTCACTTAAAGCCATTCCAACATATCCAGATTCTGTGTATATTAATACTGTTAGTAAAATACTGAATATTATTGTTCCAATTACGCCAAAATTCATTGAACTTTTTTTGTTACTACTTCTTTTTCCTTTACTTTTTCTTTTTGCCATTGTTTACTTCCTTTCCTAAAATAAAAGGACAACTTTAATGATAAAATTCTTAAATTTTTACCATTAAGACTGTCCCCGTGGTAATTTTTTTACCATTAATTTATTGAAGTTCTTTTTTACTATTTTGAATTGTTTTTATTGTATCTTCTAATGATATTTCCATTAAATTTACAGCTTCACCAAGATTTTTTTCTAGTTTTGCTAATGTGTCTGTTAGCACTTTTTCTGTTGATTCTAATAAATTATTTGCATATTCTTTCGTACCTTGAGATATTTCTCTTGACATTTCATTTGCTGTTTCTATTATTTCTGCTTTTTGTTCATATGCTTTTCTTGTTATTTCATGTTCATCAATCATTGATATAATTCTATTTTCAGCTTCTTTAACTATTCCATCAGCTTCCTTTTGAGCCTCAACTAATATTCTTTGTCTTTCTTCTTTTACCCATTTTGCTTGTTTTAATTCATCTGGTAGTTTTATTCTTATTTCCTTTATTATTTCAAGCATTTCTTCTTTATCCACCATTCCTTTATTTGTGAATGGTAGATTTTTACTGTTTTCTAATATATCTTCTAATGTTTCTAATAATGTAAAAATTTCCATCGTTTGCCCCTTTCTAGGTATTTTAAATTTCAAGAAATATTATTGTTGCTCTTCCGTATTTTCTTTTGTCAACAATCTTGATTTCTATATTTCCTATCTCTTTCAGTATTCTTTGTTCATCATCTGTTTCTACAATGATTATACTTTCTTTTTTTACTATCCCAATTTCTTTTATTTTCTCTAATGATTTAAATATATAGTTTGTTGCATATGGTGGATCTATATATATTATATCAAATTGTTCATTTTTTAGTTTTTCTAAACAATTTTCATAGTCTGCATTTATTATTTGTGCCTTTTCTTCCATATGTGTTTTTTCTATATTTCTTTTTATTATTTGTATGGCTTCTTTTGACTTATCACATAAAACTGCCTTTTTTGCACCTCTACTTAAACATTCTAATCCTATTGCTCCACTTCCTGCAAATAAATCAAGTACTGTTGCATCTTCTATTTCATTTTGTATTATATTAAATATTGATTCTTTTACTCTATCTAATGTTGGTCTTGTATTTGTCCCTTCTAGAGTGTATAATTTTGTTCCTCTCGCTTTTCCACTTATTATTCTCATTTTGCCAATTTCAGCCTTTCTACTAATATTTTATTCTTTTTTTCTATATTGTCAATAGTTTTAATTAAATTGTAATATAGTTTTAATATTTTTGTAACATTGTAAAAAATGAGGAATCCCTTTAATTCTGGTTTATTATCCAGAATTAAACGAATTCCTCTGAATTTTATATATTAAGAAAGTTCTCTAATCTTCATCTTCCTTATTTATTTCTTTAATCAATTCTGATTGAGATATTAGCAATGATTCCATTTTTGCTTTATATATATCAAATTGTTTTTTTACATCACTATATTGTTGTTCTTTTATTCTTGTTTGTTGCTCTATTTCTGCTAGTGCTTTTGCAGCACTATCTTTTGTATTCCTTATTATTGTTTCAGCTTCCTTTTGTGCTTCAGATATAATTTGATCTGCTTGCTGTTTTGCAACACTTTTTACCTCTTCGGCTGTTGATTGTGCCATTACTAACGTGTTTTGTAATGTTGATTCAATTGTTTTATAATGATTTAATGCATTATTTAATTCATCTACTTTTGTTTTCATCGCTGTTAATTCTTTATAATTGGTTTCATAGTCTTTCATTATTTGATCTAAAAAATCATCAACTTCATCTACATTATATCCATTCATCATTTGTTTACTAAATTTTTTATTTTCTATATCTAATGGTGTAATCATATTAGATAGCCTCCGTTCTTTTCAAAGGTTTAATATACCGTTTTTGCTATAACACTTTAAACTAATTTATATTATTGTTTTTAAGCCAAGAAACAGATAATTTACTTTTTATTTCTTCTCGTGCCATTTCATTTGTTATTTCATAGTTCATTGGTGCTATTAAAAATATTGAATTTGATATTTTTTGAATATGTCCATCTAATGCAAAAACACCACCACTAATAAAGTCTACTATCCTTCTAGCAACGTCTTTATTAACATATTCTAAATTTACTATTACTGATTTTTTTTCTTTTAATAAATTACATATTTCTTCTGATTGCTCAAATGTTGTTGGCTGAGAAATCACCATTTTTACAGATTGCCCTTGAGCATTAAAAGGAACAATTTTTCCTTTTTTGCCTCCAAAAAATTTTTTTTCTTCATCTTCGTCTTCATAATTTGATACTTTATTATCTTCATATTCATATGTATCTTCATCTTCATATCCATCCGGATCTTCTTGACCTACTCCTCCGAATAGTCCCCATACTTTGTCCATTATAGCTCCTGCCATTTTTAACCTCCTAATATTTTACACTTTTGTATTCTAGTTTTGCATTTAGTATCTAACTTTTTTTCATTTTTGTCAATAGTTTTTTGTATTGTAATTAAAATTTAATATTTTTGTAATATTTTTGTAATATTAATTATTTAACATTACTTCGTCATAATTGCTTATTTTTTTGTAATTTCTTATATCTTGAATACTATATCCTAACTCTTGTAATTCTTCATTTTTATAAGATTCAATTATAGAATATTTTTCTGCCTGTTTCTTTATTTTCACTAATATTTTTGTTTGTACTCCTGCTCTATTTCTTGTAATATAGTACAATCCATTTTCTTGTGTTAATGCTTGGTTTGGAACTTTTAATCCGGTTACATCCCACCAAATTACATCAACTGAAATTTTTCTATGATTTATTAACACATCTGTCATTTTGTTTATTTGAAATATTATTGTCCTTTTTCCGCTTTCTTCATTTATTTGAACAATTTTTGCATTTTCTTCTTCATTGTTTGCTATTCTAATTTTAACTTTATCATTAAGTTTCGCTTCCATCGCTTCTGTCGAATTCATCGTTACTGCAATATAACATTTAAAGTTGTCTATAACTTTGCCACATTCATTACTAGCAGATATTATTTGATTTGTTTTTAAATCTAGGCTTTCTAGATATTGTTCATTTATCACACAAAAATTATCTGGTGATAGTGATTCTTCTAATCCATCTACCCTATATGACACTATTCCACTCATAGGAGCTTTTTGATATTCTGAACCATTTTTTAATTTGTTTTCTAGTTCATTCCTTTCTTTAACTAATTTTTTTATTTCCTTGTTTTCTGTTATATCTCCAATAAATTTTATTTTTTTACTTATTAATGTATCTATATTTTTCTTATATTCATTTATTTCTTGATAATTAGTTAAAGTATTTATATTTTCGATTTTTGCCTCAATCTGATTTTCTATAGACTTTATATCAGCTGATCTATTATTATTGTTAGTACTACTGTTATTATTGTCTTGTTCTAATAAATTTTGTATTTTATAATTTAGTTCATTTATTTGTGATGTTATTTCTTTTTCACTATTACTATAATATCTAAATATTGGTTCATTTATTGCCACTCTTTGTCCTTCTGATACCATTGCATAAATTCCATTTGTATTGTTTTCATTTTTTTGCACTTGTTCATCTCTTATTATATATCCAACGGCTTCGTCTTCTTGTGATATAGTACCCTGATTAATAATATATACATCTACAGGATGAACTATAAGCAAATATATTGCCCAAATTATATACACTATTATAATAATTGCCGATATCAATACTACAGCTTTTTTGCCTTTTCCCAAGTCTTTTGCTCCTTTCTAGGATCAATACATACTTTATATAATATGTATTTCATCTAAAATCTTTTGTAAATCTTGTGGTTCAATCCATATTGTTTGTTTATTTTTCTTAAACCATGTAATTTGTCTTTTTGCATATCGTCTTGTTTCCATTTTTATTTTATCAATCATTTCTTCTTTTGAAGTTGTTCCTTGTAAATATTCCACTACCTCTTTATATCCTAATCCTTGCATTGCAGTTGGAAATTCATCATATTTTTTTAATAATGTTTCAACTTCTTGTATCAAGCCTTGTTCTATCATAATATCCACTCTCTTATTAATTCTCTCATAAAGTTTTTCTCTGTCCATATTTATTGCGAAAACCTTATAATCATATTTAACTCCATTTTTTCTTGATTCAATTTCTTGCTCTGTTTTACTTTTTCCTGTTGCTTTATAAATTTCCAATACTCTTAAGATTCTTTTTTGATCATTTTGACTTATTTTCTCCATTGCTTGTGGATCTATTTCTTTGGCTTCATTATATAATTTTTCAAGTCCTTCCTGTTCTGCTCTTTTTTCTAATTTTGTTCTATATTGTGCATCAAATTGTATGTCTTGATATTCAATTCCATATATCAAACTGTCTACATACAAACCAGTTCCTCCGACTACAATTGGAACTTTACCTTTTGATATTATTTCTTCTATTGCTTTTTCTGCATCTTTTTTAAAGTCTGCTACACTATATCTTTGGCTAGGTTCAACGAAATCTAGCAAATAATGCTTAATTCCTTGCATTTCTTCTTTACTAGGTTTTGCTGTTCCTATATCCATGTCTTTGTATATTTGCATAGAGTCACTTGAAATTATTTCTCCATTTATTTTTTTTGCTAATTCAATTGATAATGCTGTTTTTCCTGATGCCGTTGGTCCGCATATTACTATTACTTTTGGTTTGCTCATGTTTGCTCCTTTTTATTTGGGCAAAAATGTACCGAGTACATTTTGTCCCTTATTTTCTTGCAAATTTTCTTTCAATATCATATTTTGACATTTTTATCGCTGTTGGTCTTCCATGTGGACATGTAAACGGATTTGGTAAGGCTAATAATTTTTGCATTAGACTGTCAACTTCTTCTTTGGTTAATGCCATATTAGCTTTAACTGCCGCTTTACATGCTACTGTTGCTATAAATCTTTCTTCAATTTCTTGTTTTGCTGTTCTTGATACTGAATTTATTTCGTCTAATGTTTCTAAAAACATTTCTTTTGTTTCCAAGTCTAAGCACATTTCTGGTACGCCTGTCAATTTTATTGTATTTTCTCCAAATTCTTCTACCATAAATCCTGCTTTTCTAAACATTTGCATATTGTCTTTAGCGATTTCCATTTCTTTATGTGAAAGTGTTATTATATCAGGTAATAGCATCAATTGTGAATCTTTATTTTCATCATTATAATAGTTTGCCTTCACTTTTTCATATAATATTCTTTCATGTGCTGCGTGTTGATCTATTATATACATTTCATTTTCAATTTCTATTATTATATATGTTTTAAATACTATTCCTATAAATTTGTAATTCGGCTTTTGATATTCTTCTAAATTATCAAATACTGATGCATTCCCTAATGTCGCAATATCATCAGCCTCTTGTTTGTTATTTTCTTTTGTTTCTTCATAGTTATTTCCTTTTACTGGTTTTGCCCCAAATAGTTTCATATACATTTCTTCAAATTCTTTTGAATATTCTGATGTTTCTATATTTTCACTTGATTGTTGATTTTCTAAATTATATTCCTTTTCCTGTTCTGCAACATTTTGTATTGGTATTTCTTCATTTACAGTATATTTTATTTCTTCTTTATTTGTATCTGTTTCTACTTTTGTATTTTTTTCTTCATTTTTTCCAATGTATTCATCCAAATTTAGTATTCCAATTTTATTGTTTTCTTCACTTGAATCTTTTATTTCCTTATCATTTGCAATTTCATTTGTATTTATTTCCTTATTTGAAATTACTGTGCTATTCTCTTCTGTTTTTATATTTAAGCCAGGAGTCTCTTGTATTAATTTTTGCTTCATTTCTTGTAATTTCCTTAATACTTCTTGACTTTTTTCTAATTCTGTCATTCCTTCTTTATTATTTAATTGTTGATTAATTTGACGTTCTTGATGTGGTGTATTATATTGATTTGCACTTTGTGTTGCTTCTTTCATTTGTCTTGCTTTATATATTTGTTCAACTATAGTTTCTGCTTTTCCTCCAAACAATCCACTTTCCACTCTTTTCTCACTAGATGTGTGTTCAGGGTTTGCAACTAATTCAGCTTTTAACAAAGCATCCTTTATTGCATGATAAATTGCTTTAAATACTGTATTTTCTTCTTCAAATCGTACTTCCAATTTTGCTGGGTGAACATTTACATCAACTTTACTTGGATTCATATCTATATTTAAAACTAAAAAACTGAATTTACCTATTGGAATCATCCCTTTATATGCTTTTTCAGCAGCAGATGATAAGGCTTTATCTTTTATATATCTTTTATTTACGAAGAATAATTGGTTTGCCCTATTAGAACGCGCTATTTCTGGTTTACCAATAACTCCATATATATGCATATCTTCATATGTATAATCAGTTTCAATTAATGCTCCCGCTACATCTTTTCCATATATGCTATAAATTACTGTTTTTAAGTCTCCATTCCCATTTGTTTGAATGACTGTTTTTCCTGAATTTATTAGTTTTATAGAAATTTCTGGATGGACCAACGCAATTCTTGTAATTGCATCTTCAATATAGCCAGCTTCTGTAAAATCTTTTTTTAAAAATTTATATCTTACTGGTGTGTTGTAAAATAAATTTGTAACTGTTATGGATGTTCCCACAGGACAACCTGCCTCTGTTTTTTCTAGTATGTTCCCACCTTCAACTATTACTTTAAATCCATTTTGTTGATTTGAAGTTTTTGACACCATTTCAACTCTTGCAATTGCTGCAATGCTCGCCAATGCCTCACCTCTGAACCCCATTGATGTTACTGTGTTTAAGTCGTCTGCGGATCTAATTTTGCTTGTTGCATGTCTTTCAAATGCAATTTCTAAGTCGTCTTCTGGTATACCTTTTCCATTATCTGTTACTTTTATATATGAAATTCCACCATTTTTTATTTCTACTGTTATATTATTGGCTCCTGCATCAATTGAGTTTTCTACCATTTCTTTTATTACTGATGCTGGTCTTTCAATTACTTCTCCTGCTGCTATTTTGTTGATTGTTAGATCGTCTAATAAAACTATGTTTCCCATTTTTCTTTCATTCCTCCTCAGTATTACAAAATACTGTTCTTTTGTTACTCTTGTATTTTATCATTTATCATTTTCTTAATCAAGTATTTTATCAAAATTTTTAGTTAGGAGTTACCAGTAGGGACACCCATGAATGGTTAAAATCTTTACCAGTGGGGACACCCATGAATGGTCAAAATCTTTACCAGTGGGGACACCCATTAATGGTAAAACTTAATAATAAAAATAGTTAATTAATAAATATAATTAAATACATATTAATTAAATTAACATTTTAATATACGTTTTACCATTCATGGGTGTCCCCACTGGTAAAGATTTTGACCATTCATGGGTGTCCCTACTGGTAAATATTTTAACCATTCATGGGTGTCCCTACTGGTAATTTTTGTAACACTTTTTTTTTAATTCCATATTATATATTATCAAAAGAAAATCCTAAAGATTTACTTTAGTTAATATTGTTTTTTCGAAAGGGGGGTTTTATATGCCAGAAAATAGAGGTTGTGGATGTGGATTTGGTGATGATTGCTGCTGGATCATAATCTTAATACTTTTAATTTGTTTCTGTTGCGGTGGTAACAGAGGAGGATGCTGCTAGTCCTTCGGACATATAATAAAGAAGCCCCTTCTTTAGGAGGCTTCTTTATTATTTATTTATCTAATTTTTTTATTTTTACTCATTACAATTTTTTATTTAACTTCTCTAGCTTTAAATCCTAGGAATGCTACTAATCCAATTCCTAATATAATAACAAATTGTGCTAATGCTAACCCTGCTTTTGGTATTGGCTGTGGTGCTACGGTATTGTCTACAGGAATTTTTGTTAATTTTATTTTTGGTGTTACATCAGATGTTTCTTTTTTGTCCTGTCCATCAAAATCTTTATATGTTATATCTATTTTTTCGTTTGTATCAAGTATTTGGTCAATAATTGTTTCATCAAATTCATCTTTTAATGTAAGTTTGTATTGTATTACTGCTTCGCTTCCTGGTGACAATTTTCCAAGATTCCATGTTATACTGTTGTTTTCTGTATTGATTTTTGCAGATATATTGCTTACATCAATTCCATCAACATATGTCATTTCAAAATTATTTACTATATATTGAGGGAAGTAGTCCATTACCACTATGTCTTCTAATGCATTTTCAATTGGCATTAAATCATTACGAATTTTTTCTGTTATTGTTTTTTCGATTTCACTATCATTTATTTTGTAGAATTTACCTTTTGTTGGTTGTGTTTCTGTTCCAAATACTTCTTGTATTACTTGTCCATATGTATATGTTTTTGTTCCGTCAGTTTTGAATGTTGCTTCTTCATTATTTATTCCTGTTAACATTGTATATACATCTATATTGTTTAATGATGTTAATGTTGTTTTTGTTTCATTTATTACATTTGTTAGTCCATCATATGTAACTAAATCATTATATCCTACTGCTAAATTTGGTAACCCATCTGTTAATATTATCATATATTTATCTGTATTGTCATTTGTGAATTGACTTTTTGCTAACTTTAGTCCTGCGTCTAAATTAGTATATTGTCCTGTTCCCTGGATTGCAGATATTTTGCTTGTTAGTGTATTTACATCATTTGTAAAATCACATACTTTTTGCGCATCTGCTTGTGTTCCTGTAATTAGATATCCATTTTTATCTTTTTCTGTTCCCGTTGAAAATGTTGTTACTCCTATTTTTAGTGATGTTGGATTTGCTTTTAATAAGCTTTCTACTAATTTGTTTGCTGAATTTAACACTAGGTCTTTTCTTGTTGTGTTTCCACTTACAATTTCATCCATACTGCTTGAACTGTCTATTACTAACATCATTTCTCCTGATGGTATTACTTTTTTGGCATTGTTGTTCACTTTTAATTGTATTGTTACCTGATGCTTTTTTAAATCATATTCTACCATCTTTTTTTCAAAGCTTGATTTTTCATTTAATTTTATTGTACATACATTGTCTTCAACTATATTCATTGTTACTTCTGATGATTTTGCGGTTGCAAATACACTTGTGGCTGTCATTATTATTAATAAAAATATTGTTATTGCTATTTTTCTTTTCATTTTAAACACCTCATTTTTATTTTATTACAAAATTGTAATTTATGCAATATGTCAATTTGATTTTTTTGATTTTCTAAACTCTCCCAACATATATAATATTTTTAAGGATTGTGAATTGTAACTGTATACAACTATCTATCTAATGAATCTAAATTATCTAGTGCTTTTCCTGTACCAAGAGCAACACATGAAACCGCATCATTTGCAATCATTACATTTATACCTGTTTTTTCTTGTAACAATTTGTCCAATCCTTCTACTAAACATCCTCCTCCTGTCATATATATACCTCTGTCACTTATGTCTGCAGAAAGTTCTGGTGGCGTCCTTTCTAATACAGAATGTACAGCATCAACTATCATCATTGCTGGCTCTATAAGCGCTTCTAACATTTCGCTTGAATATACCTTTACATTTTTAGGTAATCCTGTTGCTAAATCTCTTCCTCTTATTTCCATACTTGTATCTTGCACTTTTGGATATACACATCCTATGTTTATCTTTAAATCTTCTGCTGTTCTTTCTCCTATCATTATGTTGTGTTTTCTTTTTATGTATTTTACAATATATTCATCAAACTTATCTCCAGCAACTTTTAAAGATGTACTTTCAACTGAGCCTCCAAGTGATATTACAGCTATATCTGTTGTTCCTCCGCCTATGTCTACTACCATATTTCCACATGGTTTTGCTATGTCTATTCCTGCTCCTATTGCTGCCGCTATTGGTTCTTCAATTAAAAATACTTTTCTTGCTCCAGCTTGTGTTGCAGCATCTATTACTGCTTTTTTCTCTACCTCTGTTACTCTTGATGGTATACATATCATTGTTCTTGGTGAAAATATTGTTTTTCCGTTTATTTTGTTTATAAAATATTTTAACATCTTTTCTGTTACAGTATAATCTGATATTACACCTTCTCTTAGTGGTCTTGTTGCTACTATGTTTCCCGGTGTTCTTCCAAGCATTCTTCTTGCCTCTTGCCCAACTGCTAGAACTTCTTTTGTGTTACTGTCTACAGCAACTACTGATGGTTCTCTTAACACAACCCCTTTTCCTTTTACATATGCTATTACTGTTGCTGTTCCTAAGTCTATTCCTATATCTTGACCTAATCCAAATTTAAACATATTCTCTGCTTTCCTTTCTATTTTGCTTTTTTATTTTTTATCTACATTTCTCTTTTATTTACTTTCTTGTTAATTATCTTCTGTCTCTTTTACTATATATATAGGCCTATTTTTTACTTCTAGGTATGTTTTTGATAAATATTGCCCGATAACTCCCATACAAAATAATTGTACACCACTAACAAAAACTATTATACATGCAAGTGATGGCCATCCTGGCGTAGGATCACCATATACTAACGTTTTTATTATTATAAATACTATTGCTAAAAAAGCTATTAAACAGAATATTATCCCTAATATGGACGATAATATTAATGGAGTTGTTGAAAAAGCTGTTATTCCTTCTAGTGCGTACTTAAACAATTTCCAAAATGACCATTTTGTTTCTCCTGCAACTCTTTCTACATTTTCATATTCAATCCATTTTGTATTAAATCCGACAAAACTGAATAATCCTTTTGAATATCTATTATATTCTTTTAGTGAAATTATTGCATTTACTACTTGTCTTTTCATTAATCTATAGTCTCTTGCTCCATCAACCATTTCTATATTTGATATTTTATTTATTATTTTATAAAACATTCTCGCACAAATACTTCTAATTGGTGGTTCACCTTTTCTTGTTACTCTTCTTGTTCCAACAGAGTCATATCCTTCATTTACAATTGCATTATACATTTGTTTTAATAATGATGGTGGATCTTGTAAATCAGCATCCATTAATGTAACATAATCTCCGTTAGACGCTTCCAGTCCCGCAAACATTGCCGATTCCTTTCCAAAGTTTCTAGAAAATGATACATATCTTACTTTACTATCTTTTTTTCTTAATTCTCTTATTATGTCCAATGTTTTATCTTTTGAACCATCATTTACAAATATATATTCAAAATCAACATTCCCTTCAAAGTCCTGTTTTCTTACTCTTTCCATTTCTTCGTAAAATAGCGGTAAAGCTTTTTCTTCATTATAACATGAAACAACTACTGATATTTTCTCCATATTTTGCTCCTTTCTAACTCTATTTTCAAATCAATTTTATTTTACTAATATATTATTATTATAAAATCTAGAAATTTTCATTAGTTCATTATTAACATATTCTACTCCATATTTTTCTATTAGAGTTTCTTCATTTGAAAATAGATTAGTTCCAAGTCCTAATTTATTTCCTTCTATATTGGCTCCAAGTGCAGCTAATGTTGTAGGATATAAATCCATAGTTGAATATATTCTGTTAGTATTTTCAGCTTCAACAGCTGGATTTATTATAAGATTTACAACTTTTTTTTGATAATCTTGTCCGTCTTCTAATTCAAAGAAATTTGATTGCATTGTTAAATGATCTCCAGCAATTACAATTGTTGTATTGTCATAATAATCTTGTTTTTGTAACCATTTTATAAAATCTCCTACTTTTTTACTTGAACATGATATTACATCTTTATATTGTTCATCCCATTTGTTTGGACAATCCTTACATCTATATCCATCTGGAAAATGTGTATCAGCTGTTAGCATTGTGAAGTTAAACGGTTCATCTTGTTCTTCTAAATATGCTACTTTTTCCTTGGCATATTCAAATAATTGATCATCAGTATATCCCCACCAAATTTTTTCATCAACCTTGCTTTCGTTTCTTGCAGATTCAAAGTCCCATATTTCATAATTTCCATGTTGTTCAAATAAATTTCTTCTTCCTCCAAATGTTGCATCAGATCCCAATAACAGATAATTGTGATATCCATTTTTTTGTAGAACTTGTCCTATACTATATGCTCCTCCTAAAAATGTGCTATATTCTCCCATTGCATTATCTTCTATACTAAGTTTTAATGGTACTCCTGCTGTCTGTGCTGTCATTGCTCCAACAGTCCAAGTTGTTCCATATAATGTATATGCCCCACCTAATTTATCTGTATCCGAAAAATTAGTTTCTTCTTTTGCAAGTTTTGATATTTCTGGTATTAAATCATATTGTGATAATCCTCCGTCTTGCATTGAATAATATGTTGTTTCCATTGATTCCAAAAAAATGTAGATTAAATTTCTTTTTTCTTCTGGAAGTTCAATATTCGTTTTTTCTGGTTTAACATATTCACTAGCTATAAAGCTTGAATCATGTGTTTGACTTTCTATGTATTCTTTTATATCTGTTGTTTTAACTATTTTATCTATACTTGTAATTAATATAAGTATAGATATCACTAGACTTAAAATTGTAGTTCTTCTTCTCTCTGATGTATGTATTTCATGTATTATTTTTATATCTTTTACCATCGGATATATTAACGCAAATGCTATTATTACTGTTGGTATTATTACCTTCCACAGACATTGTTTCATAAATATAACTATTATATCTGTATTAGTTCCTTCCATTGGTACTTTTAAATGAAATATTATTTCATCCATTGATAAGTGTCCAAATGTTTCATATAGCCAATCAACTGTAACTGTTGTTCCAAATGCAAGTAATAGACATATTACAATGACTATACATGCTATTCTTTTTTTCATTTATTACACCTCTCATTTTTTGCTTTTGTTAAAATCAACTATTCTTTTCCGTTTGATTTTGTATATATTTCCAAGAATCTTTACACATATCTTCTAATGTTTTTTCAGCTTGCCATCCAAGTTCTTTTTTAGCTTTTTCTGGATTTGAATAACATGTTGCTATGTCTCCTTCTCTTCTTGGTGCAATTTTATAATTCACTTTTTTTCCTGTTGCCTTTTCAAACGCTTTTACCATATCTAAAACACTATATCCTGTTCCTGTTCCTAAATTATATATGTATATTCCTGTTTGTTCTTTTTCTAGTTTTTCTAACGCTTTTAAGTGTCCTTTTGCCAAATCTACAACATGAATGTAGTCCCTAACCCCTGTTCCATCTGGTGTATCATAATCATTGCCAAATACTGATAGTTGCTCTAATTGTCCTGATGCAACTCTTACTACATATGGCATTAGATTGTTTGGAATTCCTTGTGGTTCTTCTCCTATTAGTCCACTTTCATGTGCTCCTACTGGATTAAAATATCTTAATATTGCAATATCCCATGTGTTGTCTGATTTATATAAGTCTTGCAATATTTGCTCTATAAATAATTTTGTTGTTCCATATGGATTTGTCGTTCCTCCTATTTTGCATTCTTCTGTTAGCGGAATTTTTTCTGGTTCTCCATATACTGTTGCTGATGAGCTAAATATGAATTTTTTTACATTATATTTTCTCATTGTTTCTAATAGAACTATTGCTCCTGATATGTTATTTTCATAATATTCTAATGGTTTTTGTACTGATTCTCCTACTGCTTTGTATCCTGCAAAGTTTAATACTGCTTCTATATCATTTTCTTCAAATATTTTTTCTAATGCTTTTCTATCTAAATAGTCTATCTCATAAAATTTAAAGTCTTTTCCTGTTATTTTTTTGATGTTTTCTAAGACTTCTGGTTTACTGTTTGAAAAGTTGTCTATTATTACTATTTCTCTTCCTGCTTTTAATAATTCTACTGCTGTGTGGCTTCCTATATAGCCTGCACCACCTGTTACTAATATTGACATTCTTCTTCCTTCTTTCTTTTTATTTTTTGTCTCATTTTTAAGCACTTGTATTTTATCACTAAATGATAATAATTTCAACTAATAATATTATTTAAGCATACCAAAATTTTACAGACCTCAAAAAGTCTTTAAACTTTTTGAGGTCATTTTAATTTTTGTTGTTAAAAATACTTTTTATAACATACATTAAAGTCTACATTTCCTGATATTCCATCTATTTTTCCTGTTTGTGTATATTGCCATATATCATGTGTTTTAGCATATTTTTCAAGCTGATCTGGTATTCCATCTGTTATAGTAACACTTTTATCATAGTGTGCTATCCATAATGAATATTCTTCTGGTATCTTTGATAAATCTATTTTATTAGTATACCAATCTAAGTTTGCATATATTCCAGTATTATATCCTGCATTTTTTATAACATTACCAAATGCTGTTATGATTTTTGTAGCTGTGTCTTTACTTAATGACTCCTGAGTTTTATCTTCTATATCAAAAAATATTGGTAATTCATATTCTTTTTTATTGCTTGTATTTAAATATTTTATTAAATTTTCAGCCTCTCTTCTTGCTTCATCCTCATTTGTTGCATATGAATATAAATATATTCCTAATGGAATCTTTCCTTTTTTTGCTTCATCATAGTTTCTTTCAAATTGAGAATCTACCATAAATTTAGAACGACTTTCACTATACCAACCAACTTTAGCTATCATAAAATCTATTTTTTTACTTGCTATCAGTCTATTATAATCTACATTTCCTTGCCAGTGTGATATATCTATTCCTATATAATGTCTTTTATATTTAGGAACAATTCTAATTTCAACAGCTTCAACTCTTAAACTTTTTCCTATTGAACCTGACGTTTCTCCATCTATATACCAACTTGTCCATCCCACATCTTGTACATGTGTCCTATATTCAATACTATATTCATCCGCATTTTCTAATTCAATTTTTACAGCTTCAACTCTTTTGCTTTGTGCTATTGTTCCAGCTATTTCTCCATCATATTTCCAGCCTTGCCATCCCACATCTTGTACATGAGTTTTATATTTTATTTTGGCATTTTGAGGAGCATTTATCAAATTTATTTTTAATGCCTCTACTCTTAATGCTCTACCTTCAGTTCCTGCCATTTCTCCATCTTGCTTCTGTCCTTGCCATCCCACATCTTGTACATGTGCTGAATATGAAACATGAAATGTTGTATCATATGTTATTTTACTTATTATATATCCAATTACTTTTCCATTTTTATCTATTGTATCTATTTCAATTGTATGTTGACCTGGTGTTAATTGGGTCATGTCTATTTCAAAACTATATTGAGGTGTAGGATTTTGCATTGCATTACCATATCCATTAACACCTTTTATTACATCTGGTCTTTCTGCATATTTTATTATATTCTCATCCAGAGCATTACCATCTAAATATGCTACAACTTTCGTATTTGATACATTTGCCATTTTCCATCCACGTACATTTATTTTTTCATTTTTATAATATATTTTTCCATTTTCTGCCTCATCTAAATGCATTAATACTTTTGCATTTTTTTCTACAATCTTTATTTCTATTGCTTCTAATCTTTTTGATTGTCCTTCTGTTCCTGCTGTTTCTCCATCATATTTCCATTCTTGCCATCCTATGTCTTGTACATGTACTCTATACATTATCGAATATTCTTCTGTTTCTTCTAATTCTATTTTTATTGCTTCTAATCTTTTTGATTGTCCTTCTGTTCCTGATATTTCTCCATTATATTTCCATTCTTGCCATCCTATATCCTGTACATGTGTTTTGTACTTTATCTTTATTCCTTCTGGTAAATTGTCTGAATTAATTTTTATTGCCTCTAGTCTTTTTGATTGACCTTCTGTTCCTGCCGTTTCTCCATTTTCTTTTTTTCCTTGCCAACCTATGTCTTGTACATGGGTTTCATATGTAATATTAAATTCAGGTTCTACACTATTTTGTGCATATACTTTTCCTAAATTTGTATATATAATAATACAAATCAAAAATATACTAATACTCAATATTTTTCTTGTATTCATTTTTTACCCTCCCTTGTATAAAATATGAATTAATTATATCATATTTTACCATATAAATAAATGGTAATTTTTCCAAATTTAGCTTTGTTAGCAATTGTCATAAATACCACAATTATTCTTACACTTACCAATTCGCTTTTAGGTTTCCACAGTCTTATTACCTTATTTTTTTTATAGTTAGGAAAATGATTTTCTAGCCATGTAAATAGCTTATCATATTCTTTACTTATTGTTTTATAATCTAATCTTTTAGTTGAAAATAAAATCAACCAAATAATGTATTTTAGAAAATGAGCTTCTATCATCTCGTAATTTTTTTCTAATATTCCTTCGTCTTTTAGCATATCATAACAAGCATTTATCAATTCATAAACTTGTAATTGTGTAATATTTTTTTGTATTGTGTTTGATACACTCTGTGTATTAAAGAACCAATTATATCCTACATAATTTATACATTTTACTTTTCCTAATAATAATGCCTTTAAATTGAAATACATATCTTCTCCTAAATTATTTTCTAGAAATGTTATATTATTTTGTACCAAATATTCCGTTTTGTATATTTTAGCCCAGGGTGCCATTATCATATATTTTGACCACTCATCATTATTTAATTTTAATGTTTTTAATATTTTATTTTTTTCTGTTATTCTTCTATACCCACCTACAACTGCATCATAATTATCTCTTTCAATTTCTTTTACAAAAGTTTCAATATAATCTTTATCTAGATAATCATCATTGTCCATAAACATTATATATTTACTCTTAACTTTTTGTATACTTTCATTTCTTGTTCTTGCAACACCTTTATTATCTTGTTCAATTGCATTTATTTTATCTGGATATTTTTCTTTATATTTATTAATTACTTCTTGTGAATTATCTTTTGAACCATCATTTACTACTAATATCTCAAAATCTTGATATGTTTGTTGTAAAATACTATCTAAACATTTTCCTATATATTTTTCAGAATTATATACTGGTATAATTATCGTTACCTTACTCATTATTATTCTTCCTTTTTATTAAATATTTTCTTTAATTTTATATTTGTATATATTGTATATATTCCAAATTGAATTGCCATTATCTCTAAATAAGCAATTACCGCTCCATTCATCCCATTATTATGTGTTAATATATTCGAATTTATCAAAGCAAATAATGATATTACAATATAAATAATAAATTGTGAAAACGTTTCTCTTACTGCAGTTAATACAGATGAATAAATCACACCTATTGTATATAGTGTTGCTGAAATTATTATTATTAATAAGCTTATTCTATATGCTGTTAAATTTATTCCATATACAATACCTAGAACTTCTGGTCCTAATAAATATGCTAATAATGATGCTACTGCTCCAAATCCAATAATTAAAAGTATAAGTTTTAATATCAATTTTTTTAAATTTTTTAAATCTTTTTTCTTATACAAGTCAACTATTTGATTTAAATATGGATGTATTAAAAATTGAGCTACTAATCCTATAACCGTTGCAGGCATTACTATTATTCCAAATATAGTTTGATAATTTTCTTCTAAGAAACTATCTATAGCATATTTAGGAGCATTTAAAATATATACACCTAAAAATGATATTGCAAATGTGAAGAATCCTGATTTAAATATTTTTACAATATTTTCTTTTTTAATTTTTTCTTTTAAATCAATTAATTCTACTGTCTTTTTAGTGTCATATAATATTAAAACTCCTAAATTTACAACAATTATTGCCATTGATGCTAATAGCATATTTTTTGTAATCAAATCAATTATCAAAAATGATATTATTGATATTACAGCTTTCATAAAAAAAGACTTTCCAACTATCTCTAATTTATCATGTTTTTGAAGTATTCCATATAAAACATCACTAAAAGCTTCTAGAGCCTTGTAAAATGTTAATATAAAAAACATTGCTGATTTAAGCAAATTATATCCTCTTAATGCAGAAAATAATATAACAAGTATTAACATTGCAATTGAGCTTATCATTCTATTTACTATAAACTCTTTGTCTGTAATATTTTGATTTAATTCTGTTACTTGATATATTCTCCCTGCATATACACCAACAAAATATATAATACATGCTGTTGAAAAAGCGATTGTAAATATTCCCGCTTGATCTATTCCATTTATTCTAGTAACAATTATCATAAAAAATAAAGAATTAAAAGCATTTAATCCTGTTCCTAAAACATTCCATATAAAATTTTTCCTAAATTGTACATTTTCTTTTTCCATTTTTTCTCCCATTAAAACTTTATATCTAATTTCAACTTATCTACCAAAAATCTATATGTTTTTATATATACCATTGGTAAACCTAATTTATAAAATATTGACACTCCCCATAAAGCAATATGTTTAAATCCCTTCTTTGCAGAATATCCAAATTTTAAAAATGGTGATTTTCTCCAATTTGAAAAGTTTTCATCTAAGTATTTTATTGTTTCTTTTAGCATATTTTTCATATTTACTTCTTTATCATAAGAAACTCTATACATTACAGATGTTCCCAAATGTAAAAATGCAAATGTATCTAAAATATATTTCATTTCTTCATATTTGTTTGTTTCTATATAAAGTTTTTTTACTTCTAATAGATATTTCTTTAGATTTTCCACATCTTGTTTATTTACTGTATGTATTTGAGAATCATATCTTAAATAATAATGATATAATGGTTCTGGAACAAATGCTATTTTTTTCATTTTAGTATAACAACTTGCCAAAAACATTGCATCATTAAATCCTCTAAAAGGTAAAAATCTTAAATCTTTTACTTTTTCTCTTTTATATACCTTATTCCAAGGTGCAGGGTTAATAAAAAGTGTAAAGTCATCTTTATTATTTATTTCTTTTACAGTTTGCCCAAAATTTGTCATATTTGTTGAAACAACTTTATTTGTATTTAAGTCTATTCTTTCAAATCCGCACACAGCAAGATCTGCATCATTTTGTTTTGCTGTATTGTACAATTTTTCTGCCCAAGTCAATTCCACTTGGTCATCTGTATCAACAAATGTAACGTATTCACCTGTTGCTCTTTCTAACCCATAATTTCTAGTTGTAAATTCTCCACCATTTGGTTTATGAAATGCTTTTACTTTATTTGGATATTTTTTTGCATATTCGTCAATAATCTGAGGTGCTGAGTCTGTTGAACCATCATCTACACATAATATCTCAATTTCTTGTAAAGTTTGGTTTACTAGTGCATCTAAACATCTTGGTAAATATTTTTCTAAATTATATACAGCTGCTACTATTGATAATTTATACTTGTTCATCTTTATTTTTCTCCTTTATTAAATACAATTATTTTACTTAATAAATAATTTGCTATAATTACTACTACTTGTGATACTATCTTTATAATTTTATCATTAAATTTTAATAATGTTACTCCAATAAACATTATTGCCATATCCATTAATAATGTTGCTATTCTTGATGTAACAAATTTGCTTGCCTCTTTTATTTTATTTTGTTCATTACTTTCAAATACAAATTTTCTATTTGTAATATAAGCAAATGTAACTCCAAAAAACCATGAAATCACATTTGCTATTTGTAATTGCACTGCTTCTTCAGGATTTATAAATGTGTATACACAAATATAATAGGTTACCAATGAAACCACTGTTGTTAATACTCCAAATATTAGATAATTTATTATTTCTTTATATTTTAAATATAAATCTTTTATCTTGTCCATTTTTAGACCCTTTCATTTATTGGTTATTTTCTTCTTTTTCTTTTAAAGCTATATAATGATCTAAGTCTTTTATTTTCTCATTTAATGATGTTATATGTATATTATCTATAAACACTTGCATTAGTAAAAATGCTATCATTACTAAAAATATAAAATTGACTGGCGCTGCAAACCCTAGTTTACTTGAAAGCCAAACAATTATATTAGGAAATACACTTATTAATATTAGTACTATACTTCCTAACATCCATGTTACAGAATTTTCTACTTTTAGTTGAGATTTTTTTATTTTTGTTACACATAAGAAAAATGCTACAAAAGAGCTTACAATTAATATTATTCTTAATGTTATTGACATATTTTTCACCTCTACTTATTTTTTCTAGTTATTGCTCTAATAAATATGATTGAAAACATCATATTTATCATATATTTCATAGATTTTATTGGAGTTAAATAGCTTTCTCCAAATTCTCTATCTTTCATTTCAACTTGTACTTCTTTAATTTTTAGTCCTTTTTTTGCCATATATACTAATGTATCCGGTTCTGGAGTCAAGCTAGTATTTCTATTAAATTCTGCAATTGCTCTTTTATTAAATGCTCTCATTCCAGAGGTTGTATCTTTTATAGTTAATCCTGTGGTAATTTTGATAAAAAATGATATTACTCTACTTCCTAGCATTCTAGCTGTAAATGGTTTCTTTTCTGTAACAAATCTTGAACCAATTGTTATATCTGCATTTTTTTCTTCTATTTCCTTTACTAAATCTTTTAAATATTTAGCTTGATGTTGCCCATCACCATCAAATTGAATGGCAACATCATAATTGTTTTTTTGAGCATATTTCATTCCAAGCTGAATTCCACTTGTTAACCCATAATTTATTGGTAATGATAACATATTGAAATTATTTTTTTCACAGATTTCTTTTGTGTTATCTTTTGAACAATCATTAATTATAATATAATCATAATTTGTATTTGTAGTTACATCTTTTACTGTTTTTTCTATATTTTGAGCTTCATTATATGCTGGTATAATTATTAATACTTTCATCGTATTCTCCTTAATCTCCTTAATCTATTTGATATATATATTGATTCTTTTCCATATTTTCATATTTAATACTTAAATGGAACTTTGTCCTTATATCATCTGAATAATTTACATCTGTAAAATAATATTTTACTCCTAGATCCTTTAAATTTTCATAGTTTAAATCAACTTCATAACTGTCAGTTGTTAATAATCTAAATTCTGTGTTATCAGCTAATATTATCCCAATATGTGCATATCTATTATATACATCATTGTATTTTTTTCCTGGATCTACTATATTTAACCACTGAAAATTAGGATATGAGTTTACTCCATTTAATGTATTTGCACCATTTGCTAACAAATACTGACCACTCCAATTATATCTACCTATCCATAATGCATCTTCATCTTCTTTGCAAATTGTTTGTATTTCTTTAGCTAAGTCTGTTTTGTATATTATCCCTAATCCTGAACTAATTGGGTTAATTGTAGCTCCTGCTAAAATATATATTATACACATTGTATAACAAAAAGCTTTTTTATTTATTTGTAAAACAGAATATACTATTGCAAATATTACTACTGATATTATTTCTAATTTTACTGTTGTAAAGAATTCTCTATATGATGAATTTTTTATTAAAATATATGCTCCAATTACCGCCAATAAAGATATTACTATAGAATTCTTTTTGTTCATTATATTCCTATCTTCAAATTTTTTCATTAGCATTAATGTTAATAATGTTCCTACCATTCCTAATAGTAATTGAGTTCTTGCTGTTGGTGAATAATATAAAAATGTAATTTGGGATAATATTTTATTAAATCCTATATATAACCATGTAAAGAAAAATGCATACAAACAAATTAATCCTACTTCTAATATTTTATTTGAATCAGTTATCTTTTCTTTTTTCCAATTATTTATATAGTAAATAATTAAACCTACTAATCCTACAGTAGAATACATATATGTACTAATTTCACATGGATTTGCTATGCTCTTACTATATGGTAAAAATATATTCGTAAACCCTGCAATAAATTGATTTATTGTGAAATCTCCTCCCATCTCAAATCTACTTCCAGGATATACTGTTCCCATCATTGTTTGAATATCATTCCATGCAAAAAATATAAAATATGCAATTATGGAAAATGCAAATAATAATGTTAATCCCATAATGATATAATCTTTTATTTTTAATTTTTTAAAGTTTTTAATTAAATCATTTATCATAAATATTACTATAATATATGCAAGAGGTACTTGATAAGCCGGGTACAGCGCAAATGCAAATGCAGGTATAGAAATAACCATTCCAAATGCTATTAATATCTTTTTCCAATTTTCTTTTTCTAAATTTTCCATGTATGTATGAAATAATATTACAATTGCCATCCCCCATATATATGCATCAACTATTGCAGTGCTAAACCACCACATAATCCCTGGTGCTATAGCTAGCATTAACGTACCAGCAATAGTTAATATATTATCTTTTTTAGTAATTATTCTTGCTACTTCAAATGAAACTACTAGTAATAATATAATTCTTAACATCCACCACCAAGAAAATCCATATTCAGTTCCAAATAGTATAAATCCCCATGTTAAAGGTTTGGCTATTGTCGCATAGTTTAAAACTGGTCCTCCTGTCATTAAGATATTGCAATTTCCTTGCATGATATGTGAATTGTACATTTTATATCCATCTTGATTTAGTGTTTGAGCTAACATTGTAGGAGATTGAACCAACCATTCATCTGCTCTTATAGTCCTTGCTACTCCTAAAATAGTTTTATATCCTCCATCTTCATTTATAAAGCTTTTCCAAACATTTATTGAAGATAAATTCAATTTACATATTACACATAAAACAAAAATTGCTGTAATTATTATGTATCTTTTTTCTATTATCCAATTTAATACTTTTTTTATTTTTTCTTTATATTTTTCAATAATAAAATATCCAGTGTATATAATCTCAATCCCATATAAAATTGCTAATCTTATTACTGTACTTTTTTCAATAATAATTTTTTTTGAAAAAAACAGCTCTATTAATATTGGTATAATAATATATCCAATTATCTTTAATATTTTTTTATTTATTTTCTTCAATTTTTCCTCCCTAACAATTTATCTTGTTATAATTTATCTTAGGCAAGTCCGTGTCTAATCTGTAATTCCTATTGTAATATGGATCACCTTTAGCAATTACTTTAGACCATCTCTTTACAAATAATTCATATTCTTTTGCAAACCTTTTTTGTTTTTCTGAATTTTCTGTGTCTTCTCCTCTTGATTTTGATTCATAATGATATGCTTCTACAAATGGATTATACACTATTAAGTATTTAGCAGTTCTAACTTTTAAGCAAAAATCAACATCATTGAATGCTACAGCTAATTTTTCGTCAAATCCTAACATGTCGATATATAACTGTTTTCTTGTCATAAAACATGCTGCAGTAACTGCACTTAAATCTTGAACTATATTTATATAATCATCTTTTTTGAAGTCTTTTTCTGAAATTTCTCTATTTCTATGTCCAGCTAATCCTCTTGTTCCTATTGTTACCCCTGCATGTTGTATTGTCTTATCAGGAAAATATAATTTTGCACCACATATTCCAACATCTGGTCTTTGAGCATACATAAGCATTTGTTCCATCCAATCTGTAGTTATAAATTCTATGTCATTGTTTAGCATTACTACATATTCTCCATTTGAACATTCTACGCCATAATTTACAATTGCTGAATAATTAAAATAATTTATATCATATTTAAACACTTTTATTCTTTTATCTTTTTGAATTATTTTATCATAGTATTCAAATGTTTCTTTATTTTTGCTGTTATTTTCTACAATTATTGCTTCATAATTTGAGTATGTAGACTTTTCCAATGATTTTAATAATTTATCTAAATCTTCTATATGATCCATATTTGGAATCACTAATGAAATCAATGGATTTCCTTTTATTTTGTAATTAATTTTATATTGACCTTTAAACCTTCCATCTTGTATATTATCATATTCAAGATTCATTCTTTTTAAATGTTTTTCTATAATTTTCTTTTCGTCCGCGATATCAATATTCATATTTTCTTCTGTTTCATGATACAATATTTTTTGTATATGTTCTATTTTTCTTGTTTTTTCACTAACCTGCAAAAGTATATCATATATTATATCTTTATTTAAATTTTCTAGCATTTCTTTATGAATTTTTAAAAATGTAGTTTTTACAGCAATAAATCTTCCTATATAATTTTGAGAAATTATAGTATCTCTGGCAAATCCTGGTTTAAAATGTGGTTTTATTCTTTGACCATTTATCATCTTATCATTATCTGAATATATTAATATACTATCTCTGTATTCAATTGATTTTACAAGTTCATACAATGTAAATGGCATCAACTCTATATCTTTACCTATAAAAACAATATAATCACTGTTAGAATTATCAATAATATTTTTTATATTATCCTTTTCTAATACTGAAATTTGATATTTGGTATATGTTTGTTCTTCTATGCTTTTTATAAGATTTTCATTGTCATTACATATAATTTCAAATTTTAGATTTTGGCATGACTTATATTCTTTTTGTTTTTCTAACTCTTCATTACTTGGTTCATTATTTGCTATCCATGTTGCATATTCATCTAAAATAACTTTTCCAAACCTTATTTTATTAATACAGGTTGAATATAAACCTTTAAATCCATTGTTTTTTATATATCTTAATACAGATTTGAAATTTGATATATTAATTGCTTTTATGACCTTTTTTATTTTTCTTATTAGAGAGCTCATTATTCATCCTCTTTCTTTATTATTTCTTTATCCCCATTTTTCCCAATATATTTTTTACTTTTCTTTTTCCTCTTCTTAAGAATCTGTAAACTTTTCCATGTTCGTCTTTATATATAGGCTGTGTTTGAGCTAATTCTTGTGAGGTTTTAATTGATTCTTCACTTGCCAAAAAAGCTTCTTTTTTATATAATTTTTCTATTTGTGGTAAATTATTATAATCTGTTTCTAACATATCTTTTACTGCTTTTAGAAAATATTCATAGCCTTCTTCTAAAGGATATGCTTTCATAAACTCTTTGCCAAATTCAGACATTTTTTTTGCAATATCTGGATTATCAATTATATATGCCATTGCACTTGCTATTGCTTCTGGCGTTGGTTGTGCTAATAACACTCCTTCGTCAGGCAAATCATATATGTTATTTTCTTTATATAGTTCCACTACTGGTAATCCTGCTGCCATCATTTCAAATGGTATTCTTGATGGATTTGATGCACTCATACACAAACCAACTTTACATTTATTATATAATTCATTACATTGTTTAATTGGAATTATATTTAAGTTTTTACATTCAAATTCAAAAGTAGCTGGTATGTTAGAACCATATAAATATATTTGTATATCTGGTTTCATGGCCTTTAATATTCTCAATGCTTTTAATCCTATGTAATCACACCTTCTTGGTTTTTCTGGTTGATACACATAGCATACTGCATTTTCTTTTTTCACATTTTCTAATGGTTTATATGTATTTAAATCAGCTCCAAATGGAAAATATTCTGCAGGTTGATTAAATTCTGCTTGCATCTTATGTGATAGCCATTTTCCTATTGTTACTGGTAAAAATCCATATCTATAAGAATTTTCTGTAATCAAATATTGATCACCCATTGGAAAGAACCATGGCTCATAATCTTGTATAAAATATGCTTTTTTCTTTGCTGGTAATTTTTTTACAAATTCAACTGTCTGCCATCCTGTTGCAAACATTAAATCGTAATCTTTTTTTATATCAAATCCAACATATACTCCTGCAGTACATGGTTCATACCAGTCATTTATCTTTTGTCTTACTATTTCTGAAGTTGATACACCATCTTCTTCAAAAAATAGATCACATTCATAACCTGCTCTTATAAGTGCATTTACATTTTGAATAATCGTTCTGTGTCCTCCTGATCCCTTTCCAGGATGAGGTATTACCCATGCAATTTTCTTTTTTCCATTATCTTTTGGTGGCAATGATGCCTGCATTAGATCTCTTCTCATTTGTTGTTTCTTTTTTATTTCTTCTGGTAATTCATATAAACTAGATATTTCATCTTGTATTCTACAAATTTCTCCATACTCAATTTCTGCTTTTATATCAGTACATACAGAGCTTCCATGTTTTCTATAATAGTTTAATGCATTGGTATTCCAGCTTATTTTTCCATTTTTTAATACATTATAATAAATATACCAATCTCCAGCTACTCTGAATTCTCCTGCTTTTTCAAATATATCAGAATAATCTTGTTTTTTCCACATTACACTTGATACATTTAATATTGTATTTGTTACACTTAAATGGTTTATTATTTCTTCTTTTCCTGTCCATATATAAGATTTATTCCATTCTCCTGTTCTACACATATCATACCAATCATCACATCTTGATCGAATAAGATTATTATCTCCATCAATTTTTGCAGATTCGCAATATGATAAAACCACTTCAGGATCATCAAATGGTTTTATTAATTCTTCTACAAAATTATTTTCAGCAGAATCATCTGCCTCTGCAATCCACACAAATTCTCCAGTAGCTATATCAAATCCTTTTTTCCATTGTTTAAATACACAACCACCACTATTTTTTTCATTAACAATAAATTGTACTTTTATCTCAGGGTATTCATTTTTTATTTTTTCTATCTTATCATTTATAACTTGTACACTATTATCTGTAGAACAATCGTCTAAAATAATTAGTTCATATATTGGGTAAGTTTGCATTAATATTGAATCTATTCTTTCTATTATGTAATTAGCATAATTATAATTTGGTATTATAACACTTACCTTTTTAGGATTTTCTATTTTTAATTTATTTTTTTGATTCTTATATATATCAATTTTCTTACTCATATATAAACATCCTTTCTGTACTATTTAATAATTTTTTTTATTTTTCTTTTTACTTTATTATAAAATGTATTGTTTATCTTGTTTTGAAGTTTTTCGTTTTCTTTGCTTATATTATTTATTTCGTCTATTAATTGTTTATTTGTTTCTTTTAAGTTACAATTTTCAAGTTGTTGTGCTTTAAATCTTTCATTTAAATTTTTTATTTCTGTTTGTTGTGCATTACTTCTTAATTGTAAATTATTTAGTTCTTGCTTAGTTTCATCTATATTAAAATCATGATTTTGCGAATAGAATTCCCATTCAGCATTATCTCTAATTTTTTCCTGAATTTTATTGTCCAATTCTTCAAACATACTTAAATATGGTCTTAATTTATATTTGTCAAATAATTTCTCAATTGATATAAATCTTCTTAATGAAATTGTATATACTATAGCTCTATATAATATATATTCTACGGGCAAGTTTGTTTCATTCCACTCCTGATCAAAAAAATAAAATTCATTATCAATCATAAAACAATTTTTAAAAGTCATGTCCCATAAACCATTTTCCATAAAATTTAAATCCTGTATTATATTTTTATCTTCCACGTCAACACCATATTTTCCAAATACTGTTTTATCATAATCTTTTTCTTTGTAAGGCTCTATTGTTATTGCTTTGATATAATTATTTATAATACTTTCAAATTCCTCTACTTGTCCATTTTCCAACTTTTCTGTTAATATATTATTTAATAAGTATTTTTGTTCCATATATTTACTTTTTATTTTGTCTCCATCTATATAATCTAAGGTTTTAATACCATTTTTTTGTAATATATGTAGATTTTTTTCTAAATTATCATAATGTTTAATTGCCTCTTCATGTGCAATTTGTTTTTCAACATATGTATCTGAAATTTTTGTTATTAGTTGATATTTTTTCTTTCTCATATTATTAAATGATATATATTTGTATGTTTTATCACACTCACCCTTTGTAATTTCAATTAAAAATGAATTAGCAAAAAAAGTGAACATTTCTTTATTTGTTTTTAATATTTCTCTAAACACATCAATTTCATTAAATAATATATCTGAGTTTTTTAAGAAATATGGATTATACTTGTCTATACTATTATAGACTGGCAATTGCTCATCTGTAAATATAACATTAGGTAATTTATAATCTGGTAATGGATAGTAAAATCTTGTATTATACCCAATTTCTTTTAATATTTTTTCTATATATTTCTTAGTATATGTTTCTATTTTCTCTGGTGCATTATTATATCCTATTAAGCTAGAAAATTTTTTTCCAAATATATTTTCAGGATTTCCATTCCAAAATTTTAGTCCAAATTTATTATCTACTGCTAATAAAATTTTACCATCAACTTCTAAAAATTTTTCTAATTTTATAATAAGATTTTTCAAAATTAATTTTTCGTAATTATTTAATCCTATTAATATTATTATATTAAACTTTTCTGTTATATTTTCTAATTCATCTATTTTACTGACTTTTTGTACTCTTGAACATTTTTTTCTTAAAAAGTTGGTTAGTTCTTCAGATTCTATTCCTATTTCTAATACTTTTTGTTCTTTATTAAAAGGATACCAGTTTAATATATTGGGGCTTTGAACTATTTCCAAATATTTTCCCTCCTTAAATTGAAATTTTTATATTACCATCTTTTTCTATAATATTATTCGTTATATTTAATTCTTCCATCCATTGTCTAGTTTCTTTTGTTTTCCATGGTCCTGAATCTTCTCCACTGCCTGAATCATTTATCCATAACCAATCTGGAGTTGGCCATAAACAAATTGTAGGTTTTATAAAATCGTACACTTCTTTACTTACTCCTGATTGTCCATGATGTGCCATTTGCAGTATATCTACTTTTAATTTTTCTGATTGGTTTTTTAATAATTTTTCTCCACTTTCAACTCCTGTATCACCTAAAAATAATATATCATTTTTCCCTGTATTCATTTTTATTACCATACTTGAATTGTTTATAGCATTTGTTGTTATTTCTGGATTTTTGACACCCAGTATTTCACAATTGATATTATCTATTTTAAATGTCTCATTTAAATATACTTCTTCTACTTTATCTGCAATTTTTTCTTCTTTTATTGTATTTAAAAACTTCGTACATTCCTCATCTCTACCATCACCATATTTTTTATACCAATTTTCATCATTTACTGTAACATATACTTTTCCTATTTCTATATCATAATTTTCTACAATGTCTATAAAACATGTAGCATGATCTTTATGTGGATGTGTTATAAACCAGTAATCAACTTTTCCTGTGTATTCATTTATTTTTTTCACTAAATTTTGAGTATCATCAGAAGTTCCTCCATCAATAATAATAATTTTATCATTATTAGTCTTTATAATATATCCCATCATCTGACTGTGACCATTATTTTGTAATTGCTCTAAAGTTGTATTCATTTTGGTTTTTGTATTGTCTTTTACTATAAAAAACATAATAATTATTAATATCACTCCTATTAGACAACTACTATATACTACTTTATTCTTTTTCATTTTTTCCTCTTATTTGTTTATTTTTTTTATTTTTATTTTAGAGTCAAGTCGCATTAATCCTACTGTATCTTTTGTTGATAATACTTCTATTAATAATGCATCGTATTTTCTGTTTAATACCTCTAATTCTCCTTTAGCATTAAAGTGTGTACAACTAAATGATAATGTATATTTTCCTGGTGCAACATTTATAACTTGCTTAAATTCAGCTATTACTATGTCTCCTTTTTTATATTCTCCTGTTATTACTTTTTCTATAAGTGTATTAGTTCCTGCCATTTCAAGCCCTTTAAAGTCTTTAACTGTCATAGTAAATATCGGTTCCTTTACATCTTGTTTAAATAAAATTTTTGATTTTAAGACAACTGTTTTATCATTTTCTAATACTGAAATGTAGTTTCCGTTTTCATCAAACATTCCATAATCTATTACTTGTGCAGCTCCATTTCCATAATCTATTAAATTAGGATTTTCGTTAAAATGTTTTTTCCATTCTTCTCCTATTACTTCTGTATTACTTTTATAATTTGGATTTTCTTTAAGTATCTGTTTATCTGTTTGTAGTCCTGTCTTGCTTTGTTTTTCATCTAATCCTACAATAATTTTTTTATATTTTTCCACTCCTTCTTTTACATCACCATCAAATATTTTTCTTCCAGCATCAATTATTATAGTTCTAGTGCAATTTCTTAAAATGTCAGTAATACTATGTGTTACAAATAATATTGTTTTTCCACTCTCTTTAAATTGTTGAAACTTTTTAAAACATTTTAATTGGAATGACATATCTCCTACAGATAATACTTCGTCAACTATTAGTATATCTGGATTAACATTAATAGCACAAGCAAATGCGAGCCTAGCAAACATTCCTGATGAGTACGTTTTTACTGGTTGATATAAATGCTCTCCAATATCTGCAAATTCTATAATTTCTTGCTCACGATTTTTTATTTCTTCATTAGTTAATCCCATAACCTGTCCATGTTGATAGATATTCTCATAACCTGTTAATTCTTGGTTAAATGCCGTTCCTAATTCTAGTAATGAACTAATTTTTCCTTTTGATTCAATTGTTCCAGAAGTTGGAGTAACTACTCCTGTGATCATTTTTAATAGTGTTGATTTTCCAGCTCCATTTTTTCCTAATACCCCTAATACTTCTCCTTTTTTTACTTCTAGATTAAAATCATGCATAGCTTCAAAAATGCCATGTCTTTCGACTGTTGGAAATAGCGTTTCTATTATTCTGTCTTTCTTTCTTGCAAACATTTTATATCCTTTTGAAAGTCCATCTATTTTCAATACAACTTCTGATGAGGTTTTGTTTTTTTCATTGTTCATATTCTTGTTTTATCTCCTTTTCAGTATTTTTAATACTCCATACCTAATTTTAAATAATATTTTTCCGAAAAATGGCATATTCATAATAATAAAATTTTCAATGTAATATATTGGTGTTTCTGTTTTATATAATTCGTGAAATATTTTCCAACCTTTAAAGTTAAAATTTTTTTTATCTTTTATATCATTGTAATAATTTAATGCCTTTTCATTTTGTTCTTGTAATTCTTTTGAAAATTTTTCCTTGTTATTTACATATGTTCCAAAAACCCCTAATTTTACATTTATAAATAATTCTCTTACTTGCTCTAGATTTTTAAATCCATGTGATATTTTGTCTGTTCCTACCTGATTATTTCCATGTTGTCTATATTTTATATATTTTTCTGGCATATATGCTAATTTTCCGTTCAAAGCTACTACAAGTCCTATCCAATGGTCGTGTATTAAATATTTAGACTCTGTTGGTATTGGTAATATCTTTTCAATAAATTCTTTTTTTGATAACACTGTACATCCAGTTACACAATTATATAAATAGTTTACTTTATAACTATTTATGTATTTGTTTATTTTTCTGTTTAACAACATAAAATCTCCAAATGAAGGATACATTGTTTTTAAATCTTGATCAACCACTTCTAAGTCTCCAAATACTAAATCTGCATTCTCTTTTTTTAATGTTTCAATTGATTTTTCAACTTTCATTGGTAGCCATACATCATCTTGATCTGCCAACATATAATAATTACTTTTTACTTTTTTCAAAAGAAATTCTATTCCCTTTACTACTCCAATATTTTCTTTTTGCAAATATAATTCTATTCTTTCATCTTTTCCCCTATATTCCTCTAATATTTTAGGTGTCGAATCTTTTGAACAATCATCTGAAATTATTAATCTTATATTTTTATATGTTTGATTTAATATACTATCTATTTGCTCTTTTAAATATTTTTCTCCATTATATGTTGGAAGTAATATATCTATAGTATCAGCATTCATTTTATTTCCTCACTTTATAGCACATCTGCAAAATCTTTTTTGCTCTTTTTGAATATATAATTTCCCCATACAAATATTATTATGGTAAAAATCCAAAATATAACTGTATAAATTCCATGTCCACCTATTACTATATTACTTGTTCCCATAAAGCATTCTCTAAATCCTGTAACTAAGTACGTAAATGGCAAACATTTCATAACTCTTGATATTGTATGATGTTCTGCTATCATACTTAAATCCCAAACTACTGGTGTAAGCCACATTCCTATTTGCATAACAATCCCTAGCAAATTTGAAAAGTCTGGCACTAATGTTGCTACAGCTGATGTAAATCTAGTAATAGCAATTAAGAATATATATACTGAAAAAATCATATATAGCAATTGAACAATATTAGGAATAAATTTAAACATAATACATACTACTGTTGCTATTACCATTAAAAATAATGCTACAAATGCATTTGCAAATAATGATATTATCGGTATTATATCAACTGGGAAAACAACTTTTTTTACTAGATAACTATATCCTCTTATTGAATTACTTGCACCTACTATTCCATCATTTATTGTCATCCACATTGCCATTCCCGGCATAAACCAAACTACATATGGTGCTCCTTCTGGTCCTGTTTGTTTAAATATATATTGAAATACTATTACATACATCATCATAAATATAAATGGTTGTAAAAATCCCCATATACTCCCTAAACTTGTACTAGCAAACCTATTCTTAAAATCATTTTTCCCTAATTGTACTACTAATCTTTTATTTTTCCATAAAGTTTTTATAAATTCCATATTTCCTCCATTGCTTTATATTTATTTCCATTTTGTTTCATTTTCTTTTGTTATTCTACTATAAGAGCTATTTAAAGTCAATAATTTAACCTTAAATAGCCCAAAATTTCACTTATATATTTTTTCATTTTTAATGATTAAACCTTTTCATATAACAAGTCAATCACACTTTTCATAATCTCTTTATCATCTAATTGTTTATTTATATTTTCTGTAATGCAAATTATCATTTTTTCTTCGTCTTCAAAATATTCATATGTCTGATATTCATCCATATCCTCAAATGAATAATCTTGTATCTCTCCTGTGATTTCATCTACTATATAACATTTACTTGATATTGTTATACTATATATTTTATCACCATTTATAGCTTTTTCAATTTTTTTATCATAATCATTTTGATTGTTTTTATTGTCTATTTGTAAATATCCATTTTCATCTATACTATATTTTGATAATGTTACACTTGATAAATATTTTAAAAACTTAGTTCTATCTTTTTCATAAATCCAAATTCCTTTTTTTCTTGGTTGATTATTATCAAAAACATCATCTAATTCTTCTTTGTATGGCATTGAACCTTTTATCATTCCTGCAAATGCAACCTTATATTTTATGCTACCTTTTATTGTTGCAACTTTTATATTATTTTCTCCTTCTTGTACTTCATATAAGTCATTTTCTCCTTGTTTCCCTGTTTCCTTTATTAATTCTTCTAAATGTTCTTGAGATGTTTCTTCTTTTTCATCACTACCTTCTTTTATCTCTTCATTTATTTCTTCTTTTTTTAATATTGTATTTTGATTTTCTTTTGACTTATTTTTTACAAATATCAAACTCAAAACCATTCCAAAAAGTAATATAATTATTAATATTATTAATACTATTTTTTTATCTTTCATATTTTATAATAAAAAGGTTACAAAATATAACCTTTTTTCCTTTCATTAATTCATATTTTTAAGCATGTCTAATGTTGCATTAATATATCTATTTGCAAAGTTTCCATTTACAACTGATTGATGTCCTGTAACCCCTTGGTTTGGCAATTCTATTAATGCTGTTTTAGCAGCTCTATTTGTTGAACCCAAATAAGTTCTCCCCCAAGCTATCATATATCCTGTTCCATATCTTCCAACTGATTTTTTGTTGTTTTCTGGAAACTGTCTGTCATAATATGAACAGATTTCTTCATTTCCTATTAATTGTTGTGTCCATCCATGTAAATCTACTAATAGCGTTTGCCCATTTTGTGATTTATTTGCCAACATAAAATCTCTTAATGCTTGAGCTTCATATGCTTGAAATCCTGCTGTACCGTTGTAGTTTCGATTAGAAGTAAATCTTGTATATGAATCTCCTATTTGCCAACATCTATTCATATCAATTCCTTTATTGTTAGGAGCTTGACTATATAGAGTTGTTCTACCTGGTCCATTGTTTGTCCAACCATTTGCCAAACCATCTTGGTTTACTTCAGGAAACACATATATTGTCCATTTATCAGCTAAATCGTAATCTTTATCATTTAATAATTTATTATAAAATTGATTTGCAATATCAACTAATTCATATCCATCTTTACTCCATATATCTTCATATCCATGAATTGCAAAAGTGGCAAAATATACATTTGGTCCATTACCATATTTTAAATATTTTAAATCATGTCCACCTTGTCCAGAAACCCTAAGTCCTGTCTGTCCATATATTCCTGATTGATATTCTATTTTTGGTCTAATATTTATATCTACATTTTTTTCTAAAATTAATTCATTATTACTATTATATACTTGAATTTTTAAATTTCCTTGTTGATTTGCTAATCCCTGTAAATCAATCATTGTTTCAAATCCTGGTAATGGATTCCTTTCTTCACCACCATAACCTTTTATTATTTCAAGTACATCTTTTCTTGCTGTTCTTGTTATTTCAGACTTAATTTCTTGATTATTAAATAATATCTTAAGTTTTATATTATCCATATTAGACATTACCCAACCTTTAATTTTTGTGTTTTCCGCTCCTGTCTTATTATTAGGTTCATCTAAAAACATTGTAATTCTATTATGCGCAATTTTAGGAACTATTCTTATTGCAATTGTTTCTATTCTTAAACTTCTTGCTTCTGTTCCTGAAATTTCTCCATCGTTAGCCCAATCTTGCCATCCTACATCCTGTATTTGTGTCCTATATTCAATACTATATTGTTCTGTATTTTCAAGTTCTATCTTTATTGCTTCTACTCTTTTGCTTTGTGCGATTGTCCCAGCAATATCTCCATCATATTTCCAGTCCTGCCATCCTACATTTTGTACATGAACTCTATATTTAACTTTTACGTTTTCTGGTGCATTTATCAAATTTATTTTTAATGCTTCTACCCTTAATGATTTTCCTTCAGTTCCAGCTTTTTCTCCATCTAGCAATTGTCCTTGCCACCCTACATCTTGTACATGTGCCGAATATGCAACATGGAATTCTGTATCATATTTTATTTTTGTTGTTATTGTACCTATTATTTTTTCATTCTTGTCTATTGTATCTATTTTTATTGTGTGTTGACCTGATGTTAATTTCGTAGTGTCTATGTCAAAACTATATTGTGGTGTTGGATTTTGTTCTACATTCCCATATCCATTTACTCCTTTTATTACATCTGGTCTTTCTGCATATGTTATTTCATTTTCGTCAATTGGTGTTTCGTCTAAATATGCTACAACCTTGGTATTTGAGACATCTGCCATCTTCCAACCACATATATTTATTTTGTCATTTTTATAATATGTACTTCCATTTTTTCCTTGATCTATATACATCAACACTTTGGCTTTTTTATCCACTATTTTTATCTCTATAGCTTCTAATCTCTTAGATTGTCCTTCTGTTCCTGCAATTTCCCCATCATATTTCCAATCTTGCCATCCTATATCTTGAATATGTACTCTATACATTACAGAATATTCTTCTGTCTCTTCTAATTTTATTTTTATAGCTTCTAGTCTTTTAGATTGTCCTTCTGTTCCTGCAATTTCTCCATTATTTTTCCACCCTTGCCATCCTATATCTTGAATATGGGTTGAATACTTTATTTCCATTGTTTCTGGCATATTATTTATTTTTATCTTTATAGCTTCTAATCTTTTTGATTGTCCTTCTGTTCCTGCCATCTCTCCATTTTGTCTTTGTCCTTGCCAACCTATATCTTGTACATGCGTTTCATACATGATATTAACATTTTCTTCTGTGGCAGCTTTTACATTGTTATTTATATAATTACTTGAAAGTCCCACCATTAGAGTCACTAACATAATTATGAATATTTTAAATAAATTCTTTTTGTATCTCATTTTTATACTCCCTCAATTTTATTTTCATTTTGTAAATCTTATATAGCCCAAAATTGGAAAATGAAAAAGCACACACTCTCTAATCATCTTTTTAGCTTGGTTCTTACCAGCCAAAATCTTAAAAAATTCATTCAAATTCCAATTTGTTTTAGAAGATTTCAAAATACCATCATAGTACCTCTCTGCTTCATCAATAAACTGTTCATCCTGTTTTATAGAAACATACTGTTTACACATTTTTATTCCACCTAGATAAGCTCTATCAATTGCGTCTTTCCTATATTCCAAAAAAGACTTATAAGTATTACCATGCTCTTGTTTCCATCTATCTAAATTCTGATTTAAACTTCTACCCCCAAAAACATTTAAACTATGTAGCCTATAATCAAAAAGAGGTTCCTCAATATAACACATACCTTTTCCTTCATTTGCAATGAAAGCTGCAAGCCAATCATGTGCAATAACACTTTTTTTAAAAGGAATCATTTTATCTTTAACTGATTTTGTAATAATTTGTGAACACCCAATTCCAACGCATCTTGAAATGGCCAATTTATTTTTTCCTTTTATTAATGGTACATTTTTATATTTAAAATAATCATCTTGAATAACAATTCCATCCTCATCAACTTGTCTACAATTGCAATAAACCATATCAACATTTTCTTCTTTTATTCTATTTAAGCTTTTTTCTACTTTTTCCTTGTACCAAATGTCATCATGATCTGAAAACATTATATAATTTGCAGTCGATTGTTGTAGCAAAAATTCAAAGTTTTTATTATACCCTAAATTTTTAGGTTGAATATATAATTTTATTCTATTATCTCTTTGCTCATATTCTTTTAGTATTTCAGCTACTTTTTTATCACTAGAATTATCATCACTTATATATATTTTTATATTTTTATGTGTTTGTCTTAATATGCTATCTATTTGTTTTTTTAAATATTTTTCATTTGTATTATATGTTGTGACCAATATATCAACTAATTCTTCCATATAATATTCCTTTCAATCGTGCAAGAACCAATGCCTACTATTGTCGCACTGTTTCCTAGTACTGTTTCTCTAATTTTTCATTAAAGTACAATTTTGCTATCAATTTTAATTCATTTAATGATTCATCTTTTAAATTAAATGAATACAATTTTTTTGGTGGCGCCATTGTTATATATTTAATAGCAGTTGCTGTACTCTCATTCATTTGCAAGCAACTTTTATCTTGTCTACCACATGCCTCACATTTAAAGCCATTATCTCTTAAGCTAAAATATTTTAAACTTTCTTTTTCTTTGCAATTTACACATTCTGTAATCCTTGGCGTAAAACCTAAAAAGCACAATAATTTAATTTTGAAAATGCTTATTATTAGCTCAGGATTTTTATCTGTTTCTGATAATGTGTATAATGTATTTAAAAATAATTGCAGAATTTTATAGCAATTCTGATTTTCTTCTGTAACATCTCTTATAATTTTTGTAATCTCCACTGCATAATTCAATTTATCTAAATCTGTTCTTAGATTGTAAAACACTTCAATTGTTTCACATGAATTTATATTATATGTATTAGCTCCTTTGTACATTAGATATTCCCCAAAACACAAAAACTGCGTACCTGCAAGTAAGGCGCTTTTTTGTCTTCTAGCGCCTTTTGCAACACATGATATTTTACCTAATCCAGGAGTCAACATTGTTAACATCTTATCATAATCACCTAAATTATTTTCAGATATTATTATACCACTCATTTTTATTGTTCCCATTTTGTTCCTCCATTTGATGCTGAATCTGCTGTATTGTCTCTCTTACTATTTGCGTTTCGCTTTGATGTATTTGTTCTCCTCCGCTTCCTATTTGACTTTCTATATTTTGTATTTCTTTTAATTCTAAAAATGTATTTATATCTCCTGTATTTTTAAATGTATTCCATGCCATTTTTTTAATCATAAGCTCACTTCCTCTAATTCTATCTTTTGCAATTCTAGCATAAATTATTCAAACGTTCCATATTATTGCAATTTGAATTTCTTAACTATTGCTGAATCATCCTGCCAGTCTTCTTTTACTTTAACCCAAGTTTTTAAATTAACTTTTGTTCCAAAATTTGCTTCCATATCAATTCTTGCTGCTTGACCTATACGTTTAAGCATTTTTCCTTCTTTACCTATAATTATTCCTTTATGAGAATTTCTAAGGCAATAAATTGTTGCTTCAATATCATATAAATCTTCACCTTTTTGATTTTTTCTAAACTTCATTTTTTCAACTTCAACATAGATTCCATGCGGAACTTCATCTTGTAAAAATGTAAGAGCCTTTTCTCTAATCGTTTCTTCAGCAAGCTGTCTTAAAGTTTGGTCTGTATATTCTTCTATATCATAATATGCAGGACCAGGTTTTAGGTTCTTTTCTATTTCATCTAAAATAATATCTTTATATTTTTCTTTTAAAGAAGATATAGGAATAACGGCCTCAAAATTATATTCTTTTTGATATATATCAATTAAATGAAGCAATTTTTCTCTTTTAACTAAATCAATTTTATTTACAATTAATATAGCTTTTTTATGAGATTCTTTTATTTTTTCGAGGATCCTCATATCTCCTCTGCCAATATCTTCACTTGTAGCTTCTATCACAAATAAAATCAAATCGATTTCATTTATAACCCCAAATGAAGTTTCCACCATTGTTTCATTTAATTTAGTTTTAGGTTTATGAATTCCTGGTGTATCTATAAATATAATTTGTGAATTTTCTCTATTAACAATTCCTTTAATAGCTGTTCTTGTTGTTTGAACTTTATTTGCTGTTGCTGCAACCTTTTCTCCTACTAACATATTTAATAATGTTGATTTTCCTACATTTGTTCTTCCTAGCATCGCAACAAATCCTGACTTAAATTCTGCCATTTTGCATTCCTTTCTTGGGACATTTTGTACCGGGTACATTTTGTCCCGTTTTTACTCTTCTACTTCTTTAACATCATATTCTAAAACATTTATTGTTTTTATAATTAATTTTGAAGCTATATCATTCTCGTCTTCTAATCTTCCAACTCTAATAACTTTTTTACTTTCTAAACTTATATCTGTGTCTAATATTTTAGCCAATATTCTTGTATCTTTATCCATTCCTAATGGCAATGTTTTATTTTGATTATCATAATAAATACAATTTGAATAAGCTATTGATTTGATGTTTTTATCAAAATTCATTTTATACAAATTGACTTTTCCACTTTCTGTCTCTTTTAGTGCATTTTCTATTTCTTTTTCTGGATTCAAGTTGAAGATATTAAATTCATTTGTGTCGATATTCTCTTCTTCTTCTATCCACTTATACCCTGCCACATTTTGAGGCAACTTGTTTTTTTCTATTGCTGTTTCTATTATATTTATTGCATTTTCTAGTGCTGCTTTATATTCAACAGTTTTCAGTGTTTTTGAAATCCTTAATATAGAATATTTATTTTTTGGGTGTTCTCTATGTGATTTATTAGCTAATTTTGTTATTTTTCTTGTATCTTCTGATAATCCTCCAAATATATCTATAACTTCTTCTTCTGTAATGTCTTTTTCATTTTGCAAGTCTTTTTTTATTTTTTTCATATATTGCTCAAGTTCTTTTGCTGTAGTATTTTCTGTTTTTAATTTATTTATTATTTCTAGTTGATCTGTTGTTGTTAGATAAATACAGTCTAGTTCTTCTTTTGAAAGTTCTTTTCTTTGAGCCTTGTCCATTACTTCACCAAATTCTTGAAAATCTTCTTTATAATCAAATACTTTTGAGTGTGGTTTTACATTTACTGTTTCTTCTTCACCTTCTTCTAACGCTTTTACCTCATCTTTATTACTATATTTCCAAAACTCGAATATACTTTTTTTGTGGCTATCTATCTCGTTTATATATGATGTTGCATTTTCTATCTTTTTTTCTAAATTAAAATTTTTTAATTTTAATGCTTTTATATCCATCTTTGTTTTTTTCAAATTGTTTTCTCTTTCACTTGCATCTTTTCCTTTTTGAATTAGTTCATCTAGTGTATATTGCATTTTCATTTTTTCATCTATTTTTTCTTTTATTTCTAATATTTCTTCTTTTTCTTCATCAATAATTATTTCCTTTTGTTTTGATTTTTTTCCGCTATATTTAAAGAAATATTTTACTTTTCCTAAAAATGTTTTTTTACACTCTAAAAATGTTGATATTTGTTTTTCTTTATTTAAATATTCTATTTCAAGTTCTTGTGATTGTCTTTTTAATTTTCTTAGTTTTCCTTGTATTCCGCCATTTTCTTCGGTTACATTCTTTTCCAATTCTAGCAAATTTTTATATTCGATATTTAACCATTCACTTAGTTTATCATATTCCATTAATTCGTCATTGTAATAGAATTCTAAGCTTCCTTGTCTATCTATTCTTGTTTCAAAATTATAATAATTTGCTAATTCTGATTGTATTATAAATAAGGCTTTTACTAATTTAAAAAATTTTGTAGCTTCTATTTTATTTGAAAGTTTTACTTTGTATTCTGATTTTATTGTTCCATATACTTCTGTTTCTCCGATTATCTGTAAACTTACTTTTCCAGTTTTGTCGTATACTTCATAAATTGATGGCCAGTCTTTTGTGAATAACCATAAATAATTTTCTAAACTTTGGATTTCTGTTTTGTTTAATAATTCTCTACTATAATCTGCATTGCTGATTGGTACAAATATTTTTCCTGCTTTTTTCTTTTCTATTTGTTTTTTTAGTACATAGAAAAATGTTGAATAGTCTTTGTCTTCTGTTGGAACTATCATAAAGTATTGTTCAGTTTCTTCTGAATAATATATTTGCCATAAATAATTTCCTGAATATCTTACTTTAAATGGTATTTTTTTGTTTATTATTTGTTGTTCTTTTTCTATTTCTATTATATCTTCTATTTTTATTTCTTTTAACATTCTTAAAAAGGTATCATATTTTTCTTGATTTTCTTCACTTTTTGAATCCAAATATGCTGCTAATGGACTTGCCTTTGAATATTTTTCTTTTATATCATCTAACCTATTTGTTGGTGATAATAATATTTGTATTTCTTTAGGTGATACAAATCTATATTGTCTGTATTTTTTTTCATCGAATCCAGCATTAGGTCTAAATTGTAAGTCTTCTACTAATTTTAATGTTTCTGGTATTTCTTCTAAATTTAACCCTATGTATTCTAATTTTTCATTTATCTCTTGAGTTTTATTTATTTTTTCCAAAGTAAGTTCTCCTCTCAATTCTTTATCCTTTTCTTTCATATATATTTTACTATGCAGATACAAAAATAGCAAGTGTTTTTTGCTTAAAATAGTGTAAAAATCCACTTGAGTTTTCTGCAAAAATTTGATATAATAGTAGTGTTACCAATAATCTAAATGATTAATATCAGAAAGGGAATTTATGGACGAAAAATTAATATTAGAAATCCAGTCAACTTTAAAATCTTTGATTGAAGGAGGAGATAATAACCAAGGTAGTCTTATATGGGAATTAAATATGTATGTAGATAATTTTCTTCAAACTTTTTCTCAATGCAAAACATTAAAAACAGTTCTTGAAGAATTAGGTGTTACTGTTACACTCTGCTGTAATAATTCTATTGAACTTGCTCATCAAAGTGATTTTTATTCTTTTGACGACTACACTCAAAAAGTATTCCGCGAAAGCATCGGTACATTTTCTCTTCATTATAATATTTTTAAAAATTGTATTGATGAAATTTTACAAGTTCATTATAATACTGACTTAAACATTCGAGAATTTGTATATGCAATTTCGATTGGGTACCACATATTATATTATAATTATGATGCCACACCTACTGAATTCCTATCCCACAAAATTCGTTATAATGATATGTTATTCTCAACTCCTCAAGAACATATTATTTATTGCGTTGCATTGATGTTTATGTACCCATTATCTTATGTGATGGAAAATTCAACATCTATTTGCAAAAAATCAATAGATAACTACCACTATCTACCTCCATTAAGCATTTACAATGAAGTTTGTCCCAATAGACATGTCCTTGAGCAATTGACGTTTATGGATTTCAGGCTTAGAGATGTAGAACATTTGATGTTTTGGTTGTCTCAAAACCGGCCAGAAGAATTCAAAGATTTAAAAGAAAAATACCCATTATTGTTCATTAATTATTAATGATAAAACTCTCTTGGTTAATCCAAGGGGGTTTTGCTTTTTACTACAATGTATTTAATTTTTCTTCTTTATATGTTAGAGTTTATAGGTTTACAATAGATATGTCACACCAAATAATAAAAAAGGAAATACCAATATGATATAATGTTTTTACCACAAAACTAATATCGAAAGAAGGTATTTCCTATGAATAGTATAACACAAGATATAATATTTAAGCAATCAGTTGTAGAATATTCATTAAAACATGGAGTGACAGAAGCAGCGAAAAGATATAAACATCATAGAAAAACAATATATAGATGGAGAGAAAAATATGATGGAAGTAGAAAATCATTAGTGAATAAATCAAGAAGACCACATTCACACCCAAATCAACATACACAGGAAGAAATAAAAATGATAAAGAAATATAAGGCTCAAAATCCAGATGCAGGGTTAGTGGTATTGTGGATAAAATTGATGAGAAACGGATATACAAGGCAAATAACGAGTTTGTATAGGGTAATGCAAAGACTAGGAATATATAAAAAGGCACCAAGTAAAAAGAAAAGATATGAACCAAAGCCATATCATAAAATGAGTCATCCAGGAGAAAGAATACAAATAGATGTAAAATATGTGCCGCAGAAATGTATGTCAAATGAATTGAAAGAGCTAGACTTCTTAAGCATTTCCAATAAATTTTATGATGGTTGCCATGAATTGACATTTATGGATTTCAGGCTTAGAGATGTAGAACATTTGATGTATTGGTTGTCACAAAACAGGCCAGAAGAATTCAAAGATTTAAAAGAAAAATACCCATTATTATTCATTAATTATTAATGATAAAACTCTCTTGGTTAATCCAAGGGAGTTTTGCTTTTCACCATAAAATGTTAATTTTTTTGTTTTTTTAAAAATATCTATTGACAAAAATAAAAATACCTATTATAATAATTCTTGTCAATATTTATGGCGAAGTAGCTCAGTTGGCTAGAGCATCCGGTTCATACCCGGCAGGTCGTAGGTTCGAATCCCACCTTCGCTACCAAATATATATAAATAGCAAAAATGAGATGTTTCAAAATTTTTGGGACATCTTATTTTTTTTGATTTGACTACTATTTAGCTATTCAGTTTAATATAGAAACTTAAAAAAAGTCTTTTTAATTAAAATATTTTGAATTAATTGAAATTATATTGTAAAATTTTACTATGTTCGCTTGTTTTTTAGTAAAAAATGTTATTTAGTGTTGTACATAAAAAATGAGAATAAGCAGAGTGTGTTGCCACCTTTAACTCTTTGATGTTTACATACTACTTCCACGACTTCTGGTTGTGAAATTGATTTATTGGGGTGGTTAATATGGTAGAATCAGCATTATTAAATATTACATATCTACTTTTCTTCGGATTAGTAGGAATGACTATCATAAATTTTGCCTTGTTAATCATCATTTGTATTTTACTACATAGGCAATAAAAAATAAACCATTCTGCTTTTGACGGAGTGAATGGTTTATTTAAAATCAATCATTTCTGATTGATTTTTTTCGCGTTCTATAAGCTGAACCAAAAAATATAAGATTGGATTTTTTAAAATAATTGACGCATTATGTTGATTATGTTATAATTTATCATGTTTCTAGTAAATTACTAGAATTAATTTAATAATCTCCTTATGGAGTTTACATATATAACAAGTAATCATCAATAAATATTTAAGGAGGTATTTTAATGACTAAAAAAGACAAAAATTTCTACATATGGACTCTAGAAAATTGTATCAAAAGCACCTATGAATATTGGGGCATTGATATGATATCTATGTATAAGAGTATCGAAAAAGATTTTCCTATTGCTGCTGTAGCTATTAATAATATCTATCCAAGTTTAAAAAATTATCCAGCTACAACTCAATTCTTAGTTTTTGAAGATATTCGGTATGTTTTTGAAGCTATTGCAAATTTAATTCCACAACATGAAGATTTACTTTTTGATATAAAAACCAAAGAACAATCTTCAGAATATGAAAGATTAAATATTTGTTCTTGGAATAAATTCGTAAAAATAAAACGTATAGATCTACTTATGGCAGTCTTGCTTTTTACAGAAGAGTTTATTTTACAGCCTATATCAGCTGAAAATGTAGCTCTTACATATAATTCTCTTGCTGTGGATGGAAATTTTGTGAAACTTAGAGTATCTAAGTTTCAAGATAAAACTAACGTATCCATCCTGATTAAAGATGTTATGCTTTTGGAATATATTCTGCTTAATTAGTCATAAGCCATTATTATTTTATGTAATAATGGCTTTTATATTTTTACCAAGCTTGCAATTTTATGTAAAATATGTTATACTATAATTGCATTAGGAAATATTCCTTTTGTAGCAAAACCTCGTGTTTGCAGTAACTTGTCAACAACAATAGTAAAAATTTTGGAGGTACACAAATTATGAAACTCACTAATGAAAGCGCGAAAACTATCAAACTCGGAAATGTAATCAAATTTTCATGGGACGACGAAATCGCCGGTATTACGTTAAGCATGACCGGTGTGGTCTATGCTAATGATGAATCCGGCATCAAATGTAAACGAGAAAGATTTGGTTCGTTTGCATTTCGTCCGCAGATGTTTGACGGAAAAATCGATTTTGAGATTTTGACCGAACATCCGCCGGTAGCAATATTCAGTGGCGAGTTTGATTATGTAAGTAATCAAATTTAAAAGAGTTTCAAGAGGGTCTCCTATTTCATTAGGATACCCTCTTTTCATTTATTATATGTTCACTTTACTTACCCACTCTCTTTCTAATCTTTTATCTATTATATCTAAAATTTCTTCCACGACATCCACAATTAGAAAAATTCGAATTTATGTCATTTGTAGATAAAATATTCCCATTAGAAAGTGCAATATTATTATCATTATTACATCTACAATTGCAACAATTACTATTATCATTGTCTCTACATTGAATTGTGTTTCCATTTATTCTTGCTAAAACTGTCCCATTACTATTAACTATTGTAAGAGTATCATCACTGTCATCATTATTATTGTTGTTATTATTATCACATTCACAAGTTAGGCATCTATTATTTCTTAAGAAATTTGAATTTCTAAAAATGCAGTCTAAAAATGCTACTATAAATGCTAATATTCCAAGTGCTATTGCTATAATTACAAATGTTGTGTTATTGAATACTGCTGCTACTATTAAAAGTGCTGCAAATATAGCAAATCCAACTAATATTGGACAGTGTATAATTCTTTGTAATACTATTGCAAATATTATTACTGCAAACACGATTGAAAAAATTATAAATAAATTCATAATTATATATCTCCTTTTATATATTTTATGAATTTTTTCATATTTTGTTACGACATGAGCAAATCAGATACATTTTTTCAATCTTAAATTCTATTAATAAAAAGAAAAAATATATCTAATTTGCTCTATAAATACATAACTTTTACTAAATATAATCCATTAGGAGGCAATGTTTTACCTGCATTTTCTCTTTTGCCCTCTTGTATTATCTTAGGGATTTCTTCAGGTTCAATTTTTCCAAGACCAACATCAACTAAAGTTCCTGCAATAATTCTAACCATATTATATAAAAAACCATTACCTGTAAGTTCTATAAAAATTTTCTCATTTTCTTGGTACACATTAGCTTTATATATTGTTCTAACACTACTTTTGCTACTTGTTCCACTTGCTTTAAAAGCCTTAAAATCATGTTCACCTTCAAAATACTTAACAGCTTTTTTCATTTTTTCCACATCAAGTTTTTGAGGAATATGAGTTTCCAAATTTCTATATATAGCAGTGCCCTCTGGTGAATTATTTATAATATATCTATAAGTTTTTCTTTTACAGCTTAATCTACTGTGAAATCTTTCATCAACTTCTTCTGCTTTTTTTATAACTATTGATCTTTTTAATTTTGAATTTATTGCTATTGCAAATTTTTCTATTGGAATTTTTGAATTTGTTTTAAAATTTGCTACTTGTCCTAGTGCATGTACTCCTGCATCTGTTCTTCCTGAAGCGTTTAATTCTACATCTTCTCCAGTTATTTGCTTTATTGCTTGTTCTATTGTACCTTGAATATTTAATTTTGTAGGCTGTTTTTGCCAACCATTGAAATCTTTTCCATCATATTCAATTGTTAGTTTTATATTTCTCATTTTTATCACTTCCTTTAATTAATAAAAGTGGCTATATTTGCCACCTTTTTCTTAATTTGCTTTTTTATCTTCTTTTTTCTTAAACTTTCCCAAAAAATCCTTTACAGTTTCTTTAATATTTTTTTTAGCTTTTTTCGCTTTAGCTTCATTTAATCTTTTGGTAACTATATTACTAATTAAAATTTTTTTCAAAACATCTTCTCTAACATCTGCAATTAATGTTCCATCTTTTGCAACTGAAACTTTTCCAGTTTCTTCTGAAACTATTATTGCTATACTATCTGATTCCTTTGATATACCAATTCCTGCTCTATGACGTGTTCCAAGTTCTTTTGCTATGTCTTGATCACCTGCTAGTGGTAGCATACATGCTGCAGCAGCTATTTTATTATTACTTATTACTACCGCTCCATCATGTAAAGGCGTATTTGGTATAAATATATTTACTAATAATTGTGGTGATACTTCAGCATTCATAGGAATTCCTGTTGATATTATATCTTTTATTTGTATGTCTCTTTCTATTACAATTAATGCTCCTGTTTTATTTTTTGCAAGTTCATATGTTGCTATAACTATTTTGTATATGTCTTCTTTGGTTTTCGTTATTATATCCTTATCAAAACCAAAAAATCTTGAAAATTTATTTGTTCCACCAAGTTGTTCTAAAGCTCTTCTTATCTCTGGCTGAAATATTATTATTATAAGTATTACTCCCCAATCCATTACTGTTGATAATATATAATTTAATATATGTAATTTTAATATTCCACTTAGTGCTGTTGCTATTACCAAAAATGCAATTCCTTTCACTAATTGCCAAGCTCTAGAGTCTTTTACTATTCTTAATAATTCATATGCTAAAAATATTACTATTGCAATATCAAGTACTAATGAAATTATTTTAACTGGATATTCTTGATACATTTTTATATATGTTAATATATTTTGTTCATAAAAATTATTTAATATTATTCCTATGTTACTCATATTCATCTCTCCCTATGTATTTATTTTATATTTTGTATTACAAAATATATACATGTTGAGCATGATGCTAATACCATTAATACTAATAGAAATAATGCCATTGCCTTTGAAAATATTTTTTGTACATCTATTTTATTTTTAACTTTTACTTTTACTTGTTCTTGTTTTTCTTTTTTATCTTTTTTCATTGTCTATCTTCCTTTCTTTTTTCCTAATTTTTATTACAATATATATTATAACATAATTTTTTTCTTTTTCAATATGTAAACTAAATTTTTTAATAATCCTGTAATAGTAATATTAATATTAATCAAAGAAATATCAATTTAAAGTTCAACAAGGTGTTTAAAATTTGCTGTAAACAAATTTTAAATAGCAGAGCGTCCGCAGTTGAACGTCAAAATGATATTTTTTTGATTATATAATACAATCATTTTTTATTTTATATATTTCAAGCAATTTGTCTTCGGCATATCTTAATTTTATTTCATCATTTGCACATATATATGCTAAAAAATCTCCTTCTATTACTTCATCTCCTACTTTTTTATTTAAAATAATCCCAACATTAGCATCTATTTTATCTTCTTTTTTTATTCTTCCAGCTCCTAGATAACATGCCAATTTTCCGATTTCTTCAGCATTTATTTCTTGAACTTTTCCTATCTTTTCAGTTACAACTGCTGAAATATATTTTGATTTTTCAAACTTTGTTGTATCTTCTAAATATGATACATCTCCACCTTGATTTTGTACCATTTCTACTAATTTGTTATAAGCAGAACCATTTTCAATTGTTTCCAACATTTTTAATTTATTTTCTTCTATATTGTCTCCTTTTCCTGCAAGTTGAAGCATGTTAGCCCCAAGTTCGAATACAACCTCTTTCAAATCTTTTGGCATATCTCCTTTTAAGAAATTAATTGCTTCTATTACTTCTAAAGAATTTCCTACAGCATATCCTAGTGGTTCATCCATAGGTGTTAAAACACATCTTACTTCTCTTCCTGCAAGGTTTCCAATTCTTATCATTTGCTCAGCTAATTTTTGAGCATCTTCTTTTGTTTTCATAAAAGCACCTTTTCCAACTGTAACATCTATAACAATTTTATTTGCACCACTTGCTATTTTTTTGCTCATTATGCTAGATGCTATAAGTGGAATATTTTCAACGCATGAAATTGTATCTCTTAAGGCATATATTTTTTTATCTGCTGGTGCTAAATTCATTGTTTGACCTATCATACTTATTCCTATTTTTTTCACATTTGAAATGAATTCATCAATTCCTACATTAGTTTGATATCCTGGTATTGATTCCATTTTATCAACTGTACCACCTGTAAATCCAAGACCTCTTCCAGACATTTTTGCAACTGGTATTCCCATTGCAGAAATTATTGGCAGTAATACTATAGAAACTTTGTCACCAACTCCTCCTGTACTATGTTTGTCAACTACATTTTCTCCAAAACATGACAAATCAAGCACTTCTCCTGAATATGCCATTGCTAATGTTAAATCTGTTATTTCTCTATCATTCATACCATTTATATATATTGCCATTACTAAGGCTGATGCTTGATAATCTTGTATTTCTCCATTTGTGTATCCTTTTATAAAATATTCTATTTCTTCTTTACTTAATTCTTTTGCGTCTCTCTTTTTAGCTATAATTTCTAATATATTCATTCATTCCTCCATTTTAATTTTATACAAAGTGTGTTGTAAAACTTTTCCTATGTATTGGACAAAGTCCATATTCTTTAATGGCCGCAATATGTGCGGCAGTTCCATATCCTTTATGTTTTTCAAATCCATATTCAGGGTAAACTTTATCCCATTCGCGCATAATTCTATCCCTAGTTACCTTTGCAATTATAGATGCTGCTGCTATAGAATAACATTTAGCATCTCCCTTTATAATAGATTCATATGGAATCCCTAATGTATCAATATGATTTAATGCATCAACTATAATTAAATCCGGTTTTACAGTTAATTCTTGTAAAGACATTGTTAATCCTTTTTTTGTTGCATTTAAAATATTAATTTCATCAATTTCGTCTTGTCCTACAATTCCTACTCCATAACTAATTGCTTCTTCTAGAATTTGATCGTATAATTTTTCTCTCTTTTTCTCTGAAATTTTTTTTGAATCATTTACTCCTTCAATCATAGAATCTGCCGGCATTATTACACAGGCTACAACAACAGGTCCTGCTAATGGACCTCTACCTGCTTCATCTATACCACAAATTGTATTAAATCCTTTTTTTCTTAATTCATTTTCTTGTTCTTTTAATAGTATTAGTCTGGCTTCTTCTTTTTCTTTCATTTTTATTTCATTCCTTCCACTGCTATTCTTCAATTAACTGTGTTAATGTATATTTTCCTTCATATCCTTTTGTGTTTATTACTTCTACTGTTATATTTTCAAAATTATATTTTACAATAAAATATCCGTATTTTTCTGGGTTTAAGTCTTTTACTCCAATTTCGTTTAAATTTGTTTCATCTAAATAATAACAATTTTCATCTATACTAATTTCTTGTGGTATACTGTCTTTCACTTCTGATTCTTGAGCTATTATCCCTTTTAATTTTTCTTTTTTAATTTCATTTATTTTTGCTAAGTCTTCTTCTTTTTTTGCATCCAAATTGGCTGTTTGAAAACAAACTTCTTCTAAATCCTTTTTTGTTTCAGCCTGTATTAATAACATATTTGTTCTTAGGTCTTGTAATCTATTTTCTTCTACCATATCTTCTGCATAGTGTACTATAATTGATGCAATGGCTATTATTATAACTACTCCAATAATTAGTACCGGTATTGCTACACCTTTTTGTTTTTCCATTTTTATTCATCCTCTCATCCCAAACTTACATATATTATATATATTGTAGATTTTATTTTCAAGGAAAAAAGAAATATTTTTATTTATTTACACTTTTTTCACAATTCTTTCACAAATATTGTGTATCATATAAACAGTAAAAAGATAAAAACAAAGGAGGTCCTAAAAATGGACGAAAATGAAAACAGATTTGAGGTTATTTCAAGTAAAACTTCAAAAGCAAATTTTAATAAATCAAATTCAAACGGATTTGGAAAGTCAATATTACTACCATTTTTTAGCGGAGTAGTTGGTTGTTCTTTAGTAATTGGAACTTGTTTTGGCGTTCCATCAGTAAAAGAAAAATTAATAGGAAAAAATACTACTAATTCAACAGTGCAAACTTCTACATCTGCTTCTAATGCAGAAGGTACTTCAACAAATTTAATATCGCTTTCAAATTATTCAAATACAGCAGTTTTTGCTGCTAATAAAATTTTACCTTCAATTGTAGGTATTGAAGTAAGTTACACAACTACATCAAATTCTATCTTTGGATTTGGTTCACCATCTACTTCAACCGCAACAGCAACAGGTTCAGGAATAATAATTAGTGAAGACGGATATATCGTTACAAATAACCATGTTGTAGATACAAGTTCATCTAATTCTTATTCATATTATGACATTTCTGAAGCAACATCTGTTAAGGTAAAATTATATGGTTCTGATGAGACTTATGATGCAAAAATTGTAGGTAAAGATTCACAAACTGATTTAGCTGTTTTGAAAATAGATAAGACTGATTTAACAGCTGCTGAGTTTGCGGATTCTGATCAAGCTGTTGTAGGAGAATTTGTAATGGCTGTCGGTAGTCCTTTAGGTTTAGATACTACAGTTACTACTGGAATTATCAGTGCTGTTAATAGAGAAGTTGAATCTGAAGGAACTAAATATGTATGTATTCAAACAGATGCCGCTATAAACTCTGGCAACAGTGGTGGTGCTCTTGTTAATAGTGATGGAAAAGTTATTGGTATCAATACTTTGAAACTTTCTGGTTCTGGTGTTGAAGGAATTGGATTTGCTATTCCAATAAATTCTACTCTTGATGTAATTTCACAATTAAAAGATCACAATAAAGTATTAAGACCATATATTGGTATTTCAGGAATTGATTTGGATGATTCTACTGCTAAAAGATATAATTTAGCATTAGGTGTTTATGTAAAAACTGTTCAAAGCTTTTCACCTGCTGAAAAAGCTGGATTACAATCTGGCGATGTTATAATTCAAGCTGATGGAAAAGATATTAAGACAATGGATGAATTAAATGAAATTAAAAATTCTCACCAAATTGGTGATACAATGACTTTGAAAGTTAATAGAAGTGGACAAGAAAAAGAAGTAACTGTTACACTTGAAGAAACTCCTTAATTTTCAAATTTTCACTTTAAGTTCACACAATGAACAAAATTAATTGATATATTATAAGCATAGTCAGTAAGAACTGATTACAAACATCCCCTTTTATTTTCAAAAACGGTCTAGTTAATCTAGACCGTTTCTTATTACATTACTATTACATCCATTTCATTTGTATTATTTTCATTTCCATATGCATAAATTATGTATAGCGCATTATTCTCTCCTAAGAAATATTCTGTTACATTATTTATATTGTATATATCACTTGTATAATCTCTTGTATATGTAGATGCTCCTGTAATTTTTTGTAGACTTTCTGATTTTTGCTGTGCATCTTTTATTTCTTCTTTTACCTTTTGATTAGCTATTTTTTTAGTAATTCCTTTGGCTTGAAGAATATCATCTATTGTATATTCTTTTTGATTTATTAAGTCATAATTATATGTCTGAACTATATCTCTTTGCGGATTTGTTCCTTCTTTTAACGTTGATCTTATAACCAATGATAATATATTATTTGATATATATGCACTATATTTTACACTATATACTATATTTCCACTTTGGGTATTTAAAATACTTTTTGCTTTTTTCTCAAAAATATCTTTTATTTGTGTATTGAATTCATTGACTTTTTCATTGTTTATGTTTATATATGGTATGTTTACATCTAATTCATAGTCGTTTAACTTCTTTTCATTATTTTGATACCCTATATAGACAATTTCTTCTTTTGATTCTATTTTTGTAATTTTATAACTGTTGTTTTCTGCATAGTTTACTTTATTTTGAAATATATCATTAAATTCATTTTTATATTTGTCTATTTCACTTTCACTTAATGCATGTAACAATTCTTCCTTCTTTTCTTTATTATTTTTTACAATTTGTAAAGTTATTGTTAATATTACCGCTATTGCACATATAGCAAGTATTGTGATATATAGTATTTTTAATCTTTTATTTTTTTTACTTTCATCTTCTATTACAACATTCATATTTTTTCCTCCGTAATTATATTTTATAATCTTTTGTAAAAAATTGCAATACCTTTATTATTTTTTCATATATTTTAATTTTGTTGCCATTCCTCCTCTTATATGCCTTTCTGCTTTATTTTCATTCAATATACCTCTTACTTCTTTTGCAAGTAATGGATTAATTTGCATAAGTCTTTCTGTTACGTCTTTGTGTACTGTACTTTTACTTATGCAAAATTTTTTTGCCGCTCCCCTTACTGTATCTTTTGAATCTATAATATATTGCGCCAAGTTTATTGCTCGTTCTTCTATTTCCTTTTTTCCACTTACTGACGCATTATGTGAAACTATTTTTTTCATTATGAAACCCCCATATGAATACTTTTTTGTTTAATTGTATTCACATAGGGGTTGTATTAGAACATTTGATTTTATTTTATCTCTATGCGTTCAATATATTCAATAATATTCTTTATATTAGTCTCTTCATAACTAGCACTTCTTTCATTACCAATTACTTTACAATTACTCTGTAACTCTGCAGAAATTACTCCACTTGTTTTACAAACATATTGACATAGAATCATTAACTATTATACTTCTTTTAGTTCTTTCAACATTTGTACAATATGATTCTTTCTTTTTTCGGTATCAACATTTAATTTTTCTGTTTCTTTTTTATATAAATCACATAATTTATCAATTTCTTCTTCAGATAAATCTTCCTCATCTATTTCTCCTTGTTCATATTGCTGTTTTAATTGAATTAGTTCTAAATCTTCTTTATTTTCTCTTATTCGAACATTCTGGATAAATCTGTTATTTTTATCGTTATTTATTATAACATCTTCATTTTGCAATGTTTTTTTCTTTGAAAATATATTCTTAAAAAATTCACTTATTTTTCTAAAGATACTCTTTTTATAAATTATTAATTTATTGTTCTTCATGAACTTGACCTCTTTTCTTTAGTTGTTCTGATACTTGTTTTTCTAATTCTTTTGCCTGATCATTCTTAGACTTAGCATTATCTCGTTGTTTTTTAGCTTGTCTTAATTTACTTGGCTTAGTTCCCAACCCATAAGTTCTCAATTTTGCTATTTTTTCTCTATATTCTTCAGGCACATTTTCTAATGGCTGACCCTCATATTCTTCAAGAATTTTCTTTTCTTTTGATTTAACCCATTTCTTATATAAGCTATGTTCCTTACTTTCTTTTTCTGTTCTTTCTGATGATTTCTTATTTGAATACTTTGGCATTCTTCCATTTTCCCCTGCAAACTTTATTACTTCTTCAAATGGTGTTATCTTTCCATAACTTCTAATCTTTTCAACTAGTTCTCTATCTTCTTCTGGTATTTCTTCTACTTTTATTCCAAAATATCTATCTACTGTTTTCTTTTCTTTTGATCTAAACCATTTCGCATATAGATTATCTTCTTCTCTTTCTTTTTCTGTTTTTTCTGATACTTTTTTACCTGATTTCCTTGGCATTCTTCCATTTTCTTCTGCAAACTGTATTACCTCTTCAAATAGAGTTAATCCATTTTGTTGCCTTCCTAAGTATCCATAATTTCTAATCATTTGGACTAATTCTCTATATTCTTCTGGTATTTCTTCTAGGTCTATTCCTGCATATCTATCTACTGTTTTCTTTTCTTTTGTTTTAATCCATTTAGCATATAAATTACGTTCCTCTCTTTCTTTTTCTGTCATCTCTGATGTTTTTTGTTTTGAGTTCTTCGGCATTCTTCCATTTTTTTCTGCAAACTTTATTACTTCTTCAAAGGATGTTATTCCATAACCATAGCTTCTAATCATTTCAACCAGTTTTCTATCTTGTTCAGGTATTTTCTCTAATTTTTTTCCAAAATAAACATCTACTATTTTCTTTTCTTCTGTTTTAATCCATCTAGCATATAAATTACGTTCATCTCTTTCTTTTTCTGTTATCTCTGATGTTTTCTTCTTTGAGTTTCTTGGCATTCTTCCATTTTCTTCTGCAAATTTTATTATTTTTTCAAAAGAAGTTAATTTATCTATTTCATTAATTTCATCTTCAAATTCAACATAATTCCTTAATATTCCCTCAACTGTAAATGGATCAAATTCAGCTTTACTTCCTCTTGTTTTTGGAATCGGTGGTAAGTCAATATTCCATAAGTCTATTTTACTTGATAGTTCGATAATTTCTCGTATTCCATTTTTTGCTCCATTATCTAATTCTGGATATTCATCAAATCCATCTAAATATTTACTATATTTACTTTGAATTCTTCTTAAAACTGCATAATAATGTTGTTCTTGTTTGTTTGAACTCTCTCTTTCTGGAATCATTCCATCATGTTCATTTATCCATTCTATTATAATTTTTAAAGATTCTAAATCATCTATTGGTTCACTATTTTCAAACTCTTTTTCTATTTTAACAGTCAAGGAATTATTGGCTAAGTCTATTACTACTGGTCTTTTATCATCTGGTAAAGGATTATCTTCATCTAAGGCGTATATTGCTCTTCCTAATTGTTGTAAATATAAAATTCTAGAATTTTCATCTAATGCTCTAAACCAAATGATTCCATCTACTCCATCTATATGTAGTCCTTCATTTGCTTTATTCATTACTACCATAAACTTAGTTTCTTCTGAATTATCTGATTCGAAAGCTTCTAATTCTTCTTTGTTTTTATCTTTACTATAACTTCCAAGTAATGAATGTAATTGTGGTACAATGTCTGTTCCAGCAAATACTTTATTAAGCTGTTCTTGATACGCCTGTATTTTATCTTCTCCTGTTTTTGTTCCAATTCTGTTTCCATCTTCGTCTTCAATTTCGCCTTGGTCTGTTACAGGTATAAATACAAAATATTTTCCACCTTTTTTTACATTTTGTCTTAATATCTCTTCTTTTCCAATTCCATTATCAAGATTTTTTCTTGCTTCTTCTTCAAGCAGTTTTCTTGCTTCTTCTCCTATTTCATCATCTATTTCGTTATTTAATTTTGCTCTTAATTCATTATATTTTTGTAATTCTTCTGTTCTTTTTGATTCATCTTCTATATCGTCAATCTTCGCCTTTAATTCATCCATTTTACCAGATGAAATTAAATCATATTTACAATAAACAAGCTTTGGATTTACAACATATCCCATTCTTATTGCATTTTCTAATGTCATATTAGATGCTAAATGATTTCTTTGTTTTACTTCTTCATCCGTATATCCTAATTTTTTAGCAGTTTCTTCTGCCATATCTATACCATCAACATCTCTTACAGGTGTTGCAGTTATCCCTAATACTTTTACATTTTCATTTTGACTTTCTAATAATGCATCTATTTTTCCTTCCCATTCTTTAGCACCTGTTCTATGTAATTCATCTAATAGAATCATTCCATATTGTTCTTTTATTATTTCTTGTCCTCTTTTTGCAAGTAAGCCTGAATATGTTTCAAATGTTATATTAGGAAATACTTCTGCAATTATTTCATCTTCTGTTTTTCCAACTGTATCTTGTTTTCCATGTACATATTTGATAATATAATTTTTGATTTGATTTAATATTTCATCTTGAGGTGCTAAATAGAGCATTTTTTCATCCGGATGTTCCTCAGCATATTTTTGCATTTGTGCTAACGCTACAAAACTCTTTCCAGCTCCTGTAGGTAAAATCACTTGTGCAAATTTATGATCTTCAAATATCTTATTTACATTATCATAAGCTCTTTGTTGATAATCTTTTAATCGTATTTCTGTATTTTCTACATCATAATACCCTAAAAATCTTTCAACTAACTCTATGTTAATATTATTTTGTAATATATCTTGTCTTGTATCTAATAATTGATTTAGATTTCCTTTTTCATATTCTTCATAAAAACCTTGTCGTGTAGCAATATTTAATAAAACCGTTGGTATTTGTTTTGTCTCTACTCCTATTTGTATTAATTTTTCATATATGTCTACACAATTTTTATCTTGTAATCTTTTTATTAATTCATTTCTTTCTGAAACTTTAAATTCTTCTATTCCTATTTGTGACCAATCATATTGTGATATTATTGCTTCTGCATAATATCTTGATTTATCTATCTGTTTATTTTGCTTTCCATATACTTTACTTGTAACATCTTGAATATTTGAAAATCCTCCATTTTGTAAAATATTTTCAATTTCTTCAGATGATAACTTTTTAATTTCATCTACTAATATTTTTTCATCTTTTGTTAAGTTTAAATTAACAGATTCACTTAATTTAACACCTTTTCCACTTTGTCTTGATATTATTTCTGGCTCTATCCTAAACCCATTATCTTTTATATATTCTATTACATCTTCAAATCTTGAATCATTTTCTAATACTTGTCTTAATGTCTCTGACAATTTTATCGCATTTTGTCTTGCTTTACTTAAATAAAACATGTTTTTTACAATAGAATTTGCTTTTCCATATTCAACTGTTCCACCAGTTAGTTGGTACATTTCTTCTATAGAAATACTCTCTTTCATTTTTGTAGTTATTTCAGCTACTTTTCCAATATCTTCACCATTTTGAATAGCAACTAATAATGCTTTTTTAATTTCTTCTACTTTATTTTTATCAATTCCATCTATTTGTTGTATTAAAGCAAATAAATCAACCGCTTCTTTAGGAATTTCTATAATTTCATTTTGTTTTACTTCTCCATAATGAATTAATTCTGTAGATGAAAAGGCATTTCCTATTGTTTCTCTTAATTTAGAATTTGAAGAATGTGGAATTACGTGTTTTAAAATATCTCTATTTTCTAATACTGCAAGTTTTGCATATACTTTATTAACTTCTAATAATTGTTCTTCATTTAATGCCTGATAACTACTAATCCTCACTTTAGAAGAACTATATACAATCCCTTTTCTCGGATGTGCTTTATTAAGATTTACTTCATCCCTTTTAGCTGTATATCTTCTTGCAATTATTTCTTGTAATTCTTGTGTTTTGCTTGCAACATCTATATTTGAAAATATATCTAAGATTTCACTTTTTAAATCTTCTTGCAATTCCTCAATTGTTTGCTCTATCTTAGAATATAATTCTTGTAACATATATTGTCCAGCCTCAACTGTATGCTCTCCGAATTCTTTTCTAGGAATTTTTATCATTACATACTTATCTTTATATGAACCTCTTCCATAGTTTATAGCAATGTTAGCATTAGAAGTTAAAGATATACAATTTGTGTCTTTTCTATAATGTATTTTTATATGGTCATATACTTCTTCAAGTGATATATTAGATTTTTCTGTATATTTTGTTTTTCCTTCATATCTTTCTCTATCTGTTCTAATTCTTCCTATTTTACCATCTGAATTCACAGTTGTTTCTTGTTCAATATCACTATTGTCTGCCATATTTAGAGCTCTAAAGAAATAATAATTTTCCTCATCACTAATTATATTAAATTTATCTATTTCTAAAATTTCTTTGTTCATTCAATCGTCTCCAAAAAGATATATTATACATTTCTAAGTATATCATAAACACTTCCGTTTTTCTTTACATTATATAATAAATATTTAAAATTTTATTTTAATCTTAAATATCCCAACTCTTCCCACATGTTATATGCAAGATTTAATCTAAAAACAACTTTAGGTTTTGCACCAGCTCTGTTTTTATCAACAACACATGCATAATATCTGACATCTGGATCTTTAAATTTTTTCAAATCATAAAATGTATTATCGACTTCTTCTAACGAATATTCATATTTATCCAAATCTTCAGTATATATTTGTTTTATTAAACATAATGTATCTAATACTTCTTTGACTGTTTTACTAACTGCCAAATCATTTATGCTTAAGTTTATTGGCAATGTTACACTTTCTGTTAATTGTAGTGATGATGCAATAAATATATTTAAATTTTGAGCTAAATTAGAAAGAATTGTTGCTGTCTTTTTTAATTCTTCTCCATTTCCTATATTTTCTGTATCTGTTTTTAATGTGTCATAAAACATATATTCAATCTTTTCTTTATAGTAATAATTTAAAATAACTTTTTCTAATTCATCATTTGTATGATTTGTAATATTAACAAAATATATTGAATTATTTATTTGTGTTTCTATCCATTTTGTAACTGCTATTGTTTGTCTAAATTCTTTAGATATATCCATAAGCCTTTTTGCAAAGTTTTTTTGGCTTTCATTTGGTTGTTTTTTTATAAATCCTTCTTCATCAACTTCTACGTTTACCCCTTCATCTGGTCTAAACTTAAATTCTAACAGTTCTCCTTCTGTTTTAGATATATTTTGTCCATGCAATTTTTGAATTTCTTTATTATTCAGAATCGTCGTTATTAAGCATAATTTCATTTTTTCTTCTGACATTTCATTAGATATTATCAATACTTTTTTCTTGTGTATAAATGCTAAATATGATGCTAAATTTATTGTAAATCTACTTTTACCAGAGTTTGATGGCATTGCATATGCCATTGTTTCACCTTTTCTAATTCCTTTAAAAACACTACTTAATATTGCAAATGGTAATTGTAAACCTGTTGTTAAGCTATTATCCCCTGTTATTAAAAAATTTGTAATTCCATTGCTTAATACTGCTCTTTTAAATTTTTCTGTTGATGTTATTTGTACTATAGCATTTTTTACTTCCTGTATTGTCATTTGATCATATAATTCATATTTTAAAATCTCTATTATCTGTTTTTGAGTTTCTTTTATAGGGTTTGATAAATAGTTTTTTCTTATTTCAAATAATTTACGTAATTGTACATATATTTTTTCTAGATTAAGATCTTCATCTTCCACTTTTTCTTTTAATTCTATTTTCTTTTTGTATGTTTCTGGACTTTCTTTTGCAAAATTAAATTCATTTTTTGCAATTTGTGGTGCATATGCTTGTCCTTCTGTAAATAGTACACTTTTATATATATTTAATAATTCATCACTTTCAAAAAAACAATCTTCATGTAAAATATAATACATTGATATTACTTTTGGTGTCTCCAATAATAATCCTATATAATCCTCTTCTAATTCGATATTTGATAGTGCCTTTGGATAGATTCCATCGTCTTCACTATCCTCATATTCTTCATCAATTGTCTCAAATTCTTCTTTAAAATCATCATCTTCTTCATCTTCATCCTCATCCCAATTTTCAGAATCATGTCCGTTTTATTTTTAATGGTATATTCTTTAGTTTGATTTTGCCTTCATCTTTTAATTTGTTTAATATTTTTATAACTTTTGCATAATCTTTTTGTTCTATTAAATATTTCATTTCATCTACTTGTTCTTTGTTCTCATTTGTTACTTCTATTCTATTTATTAAATTAACTAAACTTTCTATTCCTTCATTTTCCATTAACTTCATCCTTTCACTCTACATATAATAGCTTTTTTATAATTTTAGTATACACATTTTTATTTTTATTTTCAAGTCTTTCTTTGTATTATTTAAAGTAAAACATTATCCAGTATTTCAATTCACAGCCATTTAAAATATTATGTATGTTGAGAGCCCTCCTAGGTGATTACATATATTTGAGATTGTGTCCTGTTCATTACGTTCAAAAAGAAAATCTACCATAAAAACTAAGCCTCTCTCACTCAGGCTAAAAACGTATATATGTATATGAGTTTAAACTTTTCGAATGTGATTGGAGCAATATTAGAATTTCTTAAATAAATTTATGGAAAGAGTTCACGAGAGTGGAAGGGT